>LFCJ01000001.1_pt1 | contig 155378 bp, 180 predicted proteins | sample 643141 | NCBI WGS metagenome assembly LFCJ01 (sample SAMN03766243, study PRJNA286221) | soda lake metagenome | biome: soda lake; feature: Kulunda steppe; material: water; isolation source: sample B1-Br-g2 brine of Lake Bitter-1 | place: Russia: Kulunda steppe | collected 2010-07
AAACGGGTTGAGAGGGATTTGAACCCTCGGTCTCATGGTTAAGAGCCATGCGCTTTACGCGAACTAAGCTACCAAACCACAATTCTATTCTTCGATAGGATACGAACTATCAACAGCTTCAGCATCACACCACATGCACGATTTTTCGACAACAACAATATCTTCGTATTTGTTGACTGTATATCTCCAATCATGAAGATTCGCATGACATTTGATACTATGGATATTCACATCTATCTTTTTGATTCGGTAGTTAAATTGTTTTACCAGTATTTGTAAATTTACCAGAGCGCCGTCCCGAGGACTCGAACCTCGCATCTCTCCGTTAACAGCGGAGCGCTCCCACCAGGGGAGCTTGGACGGCATGAATCGGCACGAGGGCGTGGTATGCTTATATCGCCCTCACGTTGTCAGAGTTTTCGCCCCTTCACGTTCACAGCTTCCTGCTATGCCTGTACTCAGTAAATTGGCGTGTAATTCCTTACGGCTTGTTTTCTGTCGCGGTTACCGTAGGGCGACCTAGAAGTGTGGTGAATTCGAATCACCTCGCGCCTGTGCGCTTTTCCACTTGAATTGGCCAATTCCACTTCCAATTGCTGACGCTCGGATTTGAACCGAGGACAACCGTGCTGGTGGTTGCTCTCCCAGACTGAGCTACGTCAGCAGAAATACTGACTTCAGTGGACCTGCTGGGATTCGAACCCAGGGCTTCGTCCGTGCCACGGACGTGCTCTACCACTGAGCTACAGGCCCAAGATAACAGGGCATCTGATGAGTAGTTGTGTTATTTGTTTGCAACTATTTTAGTACAGCCACTCAGTTTCCTCGATTTTAGTTGGATGAACTGGTTCGGATAAACAGAGTACAACAGCTCCGATTGGACCAGTTCCAACGAACTCATCATCTATAATTGGACAGTTGCCATCCACCGTGATTTCAAGAATTGTGTATTCTGTTTCAAAATCTTCTCGCTCTGCACGTAATGTATGGCCCCACTGACGAGCATTAACCAAATCATCAACCACGTGGATTCCAACGCCGCTGGAACACTCGGTTGCTTCGGTCGGTTTTAGCCCGTTATCCAGTATATCACTAACGTTCGGGCTCGGAGTCACGTGATAATATACTTTCATAATGTGTAGAATATGGGGATAGCCCATATTCATTCTGATTGAGTTACGATTGACGCTTGGATTCATCCTGAGCAACAATTTGCAGCAGTGCTGCTGATGCCGTGACGCGGATTTGAACCGCGGACAGCCTGCTCTTCAGGCAGGTGCTCTCCCAAGCTGAGCTATCACGGCGAAGCGGGTCGGGAGGGATTTGAACCCTCAGTCTCCTGGTTAAAAGCCAGTCGCCTTGCGCAGGTTTGGCCACCGACCCCCAGAGCGCCGCCCCCAGGATTCGAACCTGGAACCTCCTCGTTAACAGCGAGGTGCTCAACCAGTTGAGCTAGGGCGGCAAACTACAGTGGACTGGGTGGGAGTTGAACCCACAGCCTCCCTATCGGGTGTTTTCCCGAATCAGAATCCACAACTAAGTAGAGCCATGGATTCTCCGTTGTGTATTCTGACTTAAACTACCAAGCCCTTAAGTGCCGTCTCTCGGATTCGAACCGAGGCAAGCCGCATCTTCAGTGCGGTACTCTCCCAGGCTGAGTTAAGACGGCGTAAATCAATTGCGTCAATTACAATCGCTTTGTATAACCACATTCGTGGCAATCGGATGTGCTGTTATGACCAGCTGTTCCGATGAACGCTGTTTTTACACCGCATTCAGGGCAGTGTTGAATTTTTCCTGTGGTCTTGTTTAGGGCTTCGATGAGTTTTTCCGTAGGCAATTCTTCGACTTGTTTTCTGTCTTCTTCTGTGTTTTCGAGCACGTATTTTGTCATAAGGGTCGGGTGGGAATCGAACCCACCTTTGACACTGGTTAAGAGCCAGCCGCCACACCTTGTGTTGCCTCCGACCCGAATTCTGAGTGACTATCACTCGTCCTTTGGCGGGAATTCCAGCGGGAATGGGTCATCCTGTTCTTCGAGTTGTCGTTCGAACTCAGCTCCAACTACTTCATCAAATTCTTTCTGACTTTTCGCCCGTTCTTCGACGGGTGGTAGGTCATCAGGATGTTCTCCTGTTATCACCATCATGTGTGCTGTGGACACAGGGATGTTTTCTCTGGAGATAACTGTCTCCACCAATTCACCATCCTCAGCGTTTTCACGACGCTTCTCGAACTCCCTGTCCGTGAAGTGAAGCTCACCTTGTTCGTTTTCTTCGACGATAATGCCGTACTGTTCATCCAATCGTTCCAGTAACTCATCTTCTGTCACCATCGACCCGTCGTCATGGACGAGCAGTTCACGGAGCTTTCGTCGCTGTTCTGTGAATCGTTCAATATACGTTTCTAAGTCGTCTGTATCACTGAGTTCTCCCATTGTGTATCACCTTGAGAAAAATGGACCTGACGCGATTTGAACGCGTGGCTTCCTCCTTGCAAAGGAGGTGCTCTGCCGCTGAGCTACAGGCCCATGCCTGCGTTCAGAGATTTGAACTCGGAGCAGTCATCCGTTCAGGATGGTGCTCACCATTTGACTATGAGTGACATTAGCCCAAACCACAATCGACTTCTGCTCGTTTGGACCTTATCACGTGCCGCACTTGTTGTTCTTGGGGCGAGCTGACCCTCACAGCAGGGTATGCCTGCTGAAAGTGGACCTGCCGAGATTTGAACTCGGAGCCTCTTCCTTGCAAGGGAAGCGCTCTGCCATTGAGCTACAGGCCCAAGAGTGGTGTTGGTGAGACACCACATGCCCGTGTAAGCATCTACATCTCCTTTATTCTACAGGGCGCATCTAAACCATAGGAAAGGTCTGTATTAAAATTATTGGTCTGGTTTATCAGCGTGCGTAAAGGTAGCGAGGGACGGATTCGAACCGTCGACTTCGTGGTCATGAGCTACGCGTCCTGAACCAGACTAGACCACCTCGCCTCGTGCTGATAGCGGGAGATGGATTTGAACCATCGGTCTCAGGATTATGAGTCCCGTGCCCTATGTCAGGCTAGACTATCCCGCTACGTGTTGGCTGTTGCCCGCTGAAGATAATGGGTCCAGCGAGAATCGGAGCCGTAGTTACATTGGGAGTTTACTGGCCAGCTGTTGTTCCCAATAGCGAGAGGTGGATTTGAACCACCGACCTTCGGGTTATGAGCCCGATGTCCTAGACCAGACTAGACCATCTCGCTACGTGGTCGTTGGGGATATTGTCTCAATTGGCACGACCTTTCTACGTGAGTGCAAGCCACGGTTTCGTTTGTGGCTTCTTCCTCACGTGACACCAATTGAGCATAGTAGCGGGGACTGGATTTAAACCAGTGTCCTCCAGGTTATGAGCCTGGCGTCCTTGTTCAGGCTAGACCACCCCGCTTCGTATGAACGCTCAGAGCATCGTGAAGATGGCCAGTTCTTCACGGTGGTAAACGATTTCTCGATTCGTATTGGTGGCGGATTCAAACCACCAATTCCAATACGTAACCCGTGAGCAACGGTTAAAGTGGACCTGCCAGGATTCGAACCTGGGGCTTCCTCCTTGCAAAGGAGGTGCTCTGCCACTGAGCTACAGGCCCTCGTGTTGCCTTGTGATAGTTTCCTTCTCACGAGTTCATCACCCGTCCTGCAGCCGCCACCTGCAAGAATGCTATATACGGTGCTCCGTACATAGGTCAAAGGCACTCCATTTCCAATGCCCGCGAGGCGAGGGTCGCCCGCCAAGAGAAAGGCACGAGCAGCGTGATAGAGTGGCGTGGTTATGCGGCCTTAAAGGCCGCAAACGCAGCTCGCCCTTTATTGGCAAAAGCGAACATCATCATGGAGCGAGCTTGAGCATATTTCATGTGTATCCACGCCAGTGAACTGGCTACTTCCATGTAGAATGTGATAGCACTTAAGTGTTTCTATCTTGATACGGTTGTTAGGCGTTCAAACGCCTCATATTGGGTGTTAGAGTCTCCCAGTCTCATACCCTGGCCTATTGTGCGCATCGATTGGTAAATCTGTGATAAATTCGAATTGATTCAATCCCCGAATCAGTCTTGGACTTATATCATACCGATTTGCTATACGCTTTGCAGAGTTGCTACGGCCAGGTTTGAATCCTACATGAGAGCTTGAACTATAGTATAGCTTCTCCATTCTACCTATGTCTTCAAATGTCAACAACATACCAAAATTATATTTTCTAGCAAGTGAAGATATATTCTCAATCGCTGTTTTACTTGATACTAAAGACGAGCATCCATCTAAGCAAAGATAATATTGATTAGATGAGTCATTTTGTATGCGCAGTTCATCGAATAGTAATCGCGAAATTGCATAGGATAGAATTCCACGCTGTCCTGCTCTTACATCATTAGTTAGATTCACGAGGACTATCTTATTGTCATTTATAACACGAGGAGCATCGAATGTTGGATTTTTATTAACGATAAGCCATTGCATTGCTTTTGAGTCAATTAATTGCCGCACGCGTTTGTGAATAGGTTCAAATTCTTTTGGTGGAGCGTTCAACATTCTAGACCTAGCGTTTGCAGGAATATTCGTATGGGAACGTATGAATTTCTCTCGACGTTTTTTGTCAGTTAAAATCTTGTGTAAGTCGACCAGAGTATAGTCTGTTGTTGATTTAATCATATTCTCAACGAAATAGTGTGTGATTCGCGCGTGACGTGGGCTCCAGTGAGTACTATTAGATTGTTTAATAAGTTGCATTACGACATCTGTACGTGCATTTGATTCCATATCGTAGTCTGGGTCTGATGGATTTCTATAGGTATCTAGAATATTCATTGTAAGGGTTGGTTCTGTCGGATTTGTGTTTATCCATATAATATCATTATTTCGATGGTTTGGAATTGACTTTTCAACGTCTTTTGCACTCCTATCTGCGCTGATATAGCAGAATCCGTGCCCATTGCCCGCAAGTTGTGTTAGAGCTTGTGTGGAAACAGTAGTTTTTCCAGAGCTAGCAGGACCTGTAATAGCTACGCCTTTGTGGAGAACCTGCGGGGAAAATGACACCCTGTGACCTTGTTTGTTTCCAAGTATTATATCTGTACATCCTTTCCCAGATGAGTTCTGTTCCATATCAGAACAAGAGCGACAGTGTTTGCCATTAGGCAAATACTTGTACTCCGAACATTGTTGACACCTACGGATTATCATACATTACTATCTTTTTCTATACTACAAATTTATTCTGCAAAATTAACTCGTGTATTCTATTACTGTTACAAAAAAGAAGTTTATTCTATAGGGCTAGTCGATTCAAAATGTTCGATAGCATGCATTCGCGGGTGGCTACCGAACTCAGCCATAAACGCTTGTTCGAATGGTTGTTCTAATTGCTGTTGAATTATTTGACTTACTTTATGAGCACCTTCCGTCTCAGCAGCTGTTTTTGCATCTTGGATGTATCCCCACGCAACCCCACCTGCAATTTCGTCACCTCCTGATGAAGGGTGTCCAAGCGGGTCGGCACATTTTGCGCCGAATGAGTGTAGATGGTCGCGAACGAGACTCAAATCCTGATTATCCTTTGCCGCACGGTCCAGCATACCTTTATTCATCGAGCTTCCTCCTGCAATCTGCGCAGCTTTTGCAGATAGGTTCTTGAACGTATCTGAAGCTTCACGAGATTTGTTTTGAGTTGTAGAGGTGTAGTCCATATCGTGATGGATACAGGTTAGGGTTAAATGATTTATTATTAATAGCAGTAGAATCGTATTCTAGTTAAGTCCACCCATGCGCTCACGGAGTGCATCACTCATCTCTTCCGCATCTTCGTTAATCTTATCCCAAACTCGGTAGAACATTTCCTCGCACTCTTCTTGACCTTCAGTTCGGACTGTTAAATCGAGGGCTGCAAGTCGAGCACTAATTTCCGTATCTGTCTGATTATTGTCATCTTCACTTTCATCATCCGTTGTTGTATCGGCTTCTTCTTCGTTTTCGAGAGAACTTGAAGTCATTCTATCTCAATATAAATACGACGGTAACATATTATTTTCGTCGATTATCTTTTGCAATCGAGTTATATTTAGTCAAATCAGCGATAATAATAATATGAAGTAGTCATAAGACCACTTTATGATTCACGTGTTTGCTGGTGAACTCCGCGGTACTGTACAAATTCTCCATGACTTAGCCAAAAGCACAGATGAAATCCCAAGTGACTCTGTAATCGTACCATTATCAAGTCACCCTTCAAAGTCAGAAGTTCAAAATATGGCCTCTCATGGACTTTCTCTTATTGCGGATTGGAGACACCATGCTGTAACGAACAATGCCGACCAGAAAGTAATTCAAACACTAAATCAAGCTGAGCAATCTTTTCAACGAATTGAAAACTGGGAGACATTCCCTGTAGAACAGGAGTGATACCATGCAAGAACAGATACAAAAAGACGTGAATCCCTCTCCAAAAACGTTAGAATCATCGGATTCTACTGTTACAGAAAAAACAACGCCCTCATGGTCCGAATTAGATGAAAGATTTGAAAATGCAGTAAGTCGACCAACGCAAAGTCGTGAACTGACAAAAGGAGGAGTACTCACAGTGTTTCTCTGGACAGTTCTCTTTCTGATTCTCAGTATTCTTACAGTTGGATTGTCTGCTTTTACTATCTTACTCAGTCTTGTTTTAGCATCAATTAGTGCCATCTTCACAACGAGCCTACTACTAAATTTGAATAAATTTTCCCAGTTCTATCTCAGTCTGTGCATCGGCGTATTTATCGGAATGTATGCAAGTCTAATAGGGACAATCCTTATTGGTCTAAGCACGGGAATTCTAACGTTAGTTAGTACGGCTGCTCCTCCAGGGGTACTACCAATGGCCGATTCAATTGAAGGTGGAATATTTCTAATCGTTTCGCTTTCCAGTATACTCTTTGGTGCGATTGGACTATCGGGGTTATGTTATGGTGCAGCCCGTTCAGCCGACTCGTTTCGCTCCAAGCTTCCAATTTAATGGATTAGTTTAAGTTAGACGGCTCTTTATAGACCACTAATGAATTCCAAGTACACAGTTCGACTTCAAGACGTTCCTCAAGAATTTGAGGATGTATATACTACAGACGAAGTTACAGTTGAAAATGCTGATTCACCAATACATGCCGTCTGTATCTCACCAGGGTTACCAAGTTATCCTAACGTAGAATTTTCTGTTACATCTGAAGGTACATCTTATCCCATCACTGACGGCGATTTAATGCTATATCTAGATTATCGAATGGAACAAGAGAATGCTGACCCACTGGGTTTAGTTGGGATTTTCGGAAGTTTCTCATCTCGAAATGACCGCGTATCTTCTAAAATTGCCAATGCTGTTGTCACGGAACACGATGGATGCTGGGTTCAGTATGGAGATAGATATTATCTTCCAAGTATAGATGAAGTCATACCCTCAAAACGGCTGTTAGCAGACGCTCTTTTAGGATTACGAAACAGCGAAGAAGATGCCTATAGTATTAAGGCAAAAGTCACAGCATATGCGGTTGTTGAACTCCCTCAATCAGACTTAATTACGGAGCTGAAAACTACTAAACAGGACATCGGGCACGATTCTCTCTGGATAGATACAGGGCAGAAGCCTGATGAAATGGAACGAGTTTATCTTGGCGTATTCCATGACGTGAATTCTGCACGGATTATTGGTCAAAGAAAAAACGAGCTATGCATACAGATTGAAATCGAGTATACAACAAGAGTGTTTTTCGACTACGGGAGAGAAAACGGAACGGAATTTGTGCGGGAAACTGTGAAGGGAGAGTTGACACGAACACTACAAAATGGCTACGATTCACGCGCTGAACGGATAGTTCTGGATGAGTATTCTATCGAACCCTACGGTATTGCTGAACTCCCCGATTATATCGATTTGGATAAATAGTCTATTATCAAAACATTTTTATTCTCTATCTGTTTTGGACAAAGTATGACAAACAAGACAGGAGTATATCGGGTCGTCTATACTCTCCCAGGTAGTCTCAGTGACTGTGCACAGCAGTTTGTCTACAGTCAGGATATGGCCCGACCTGTCAGAGAAATAGCTCGCGAATGTGCCCATCAAACTGCTGAAACACAATATGGTATCTCAAAGTCCCGTGTTTCTATTCGCCAAATCGATTACATTCGTCCGTTTCCTGATGACCAGACGACACTCGACGATGAGGCATTTTTCTATCCATCCGACTAGATAAATGAATAGAATTCGTGCAGTAAATTGAATCTTAGTAGACCCACGTTGCCCGATTTCCCGAAAATGTTGAAAATCGAAAAGACAAGGTTTTTCTGTATACAACGCCTATCAAGATTGTACACAACAGACGTGTCCTTGGTGAAATTATGACAGACGAGACAACTCAGACGACAGAGTATCAGATTGGAGCGCACGACATCAACAAGTCTACTACCTTGGATGGCGGTACGTCGATTGAATTTGATTTCGAGAACGCCGCTGTATTCAAGCGGCTTGCGGATGACATCTATGAGAGTCCTGAAGCAGGGATTCGAGAACCCCTCCAGAATGCCCTTACAGCAATTCGTCGTGCAATTACGGAAACTGACTTAGACCCATCAGAAGGAGTCGTTGAAATCGAGGTTAAAGATGGCGACCAAGTAGGATTAGTTTTACAAGATAACGGCTTAGGTATCAGTCGAGAAGTCCTGAACGAAGTTTTAACGGTTATTGGTCGTTCGCAGAATCGTGACGATGGTGAGGTATCTGGTAAGTACGGAATGGGATTCCTCGCCTGTTACAAGTTGGTCGGGACTGACGGCGGGTTTATCATGTATACTAACTCCCGAGAAACAGACGGCGAGACTATTAACGGGATTTGGAAACCTGGAATGTTTGAGCTTGATGAAGAAGGAATTCTGCCTGATATATTCGATTATAATGAATATGGGACACGGTTCGAGTTCACACTTCGCCAAGACATTCGTATTGACGATGTTCGGAACTGGGTCGAGAAGCACGCACGATGGGCGCGTGTTCCAATTATTTACCGTGAATACGATGCGAACGAGTCACTAGTCTATGACGATGAATTTGGAATTCAACGTCTCCATGATGTTCACGGTGAAGCAAATTTCAAGGTCACGCTTGATACAGATTACTTCACAGCAATTTGTAGTGACGACGCTGAAGGGCGTACCTTATTACTTAACTCACCAATCAAACGAAATAGCAATTACAGTAATTGGCGACGAGGCGAAGTCCCTCGACGTGTTGATATTCGTCTGAAGAACGAGAATGGTATCGTTGTCAAAGGGCCACACGAAGGACTGATGCCTGTAAGTGAAGCCGAGTATAACAACATGGATGAGGGACGCCGTGAAGGATATATCCCAGAAACGAAGTTAATTCTCCCCCAGAATGATGATGAAGTGATGGATAACGGGGTAGACGTAGTGCTTCCTCAGCCCACAGGTACTCGTGACACACTAGAACGGGATTCGTACTTCTGGTCGTATCTTTTCAAGCGACTCCGACGGAAAGGTGAAGAAAAACTCGGTAGTTACATTCAAGAGGCACAAACGCCAGATGAATTCTTCACACTAGAGCCGAAAAAACAAGCATTTATCACGTCAGCGTTGAATCGATTCCGCATCTCAAAAGACAATCCAACGAGCTTCAAATCAGAAATCCAATCCGAAGTTGGCATTGATATTTCTGAGATAATGGCAAAGTTTTACGTGAACATGGCTGACAAAGTGTTCCACGTCAAGAGAGGTGCGAGTGAAGCAGAAGCAAGTCGGAAGAAAAGCGAATACACGACAGAAGTAACAGTAAGTGAAGTACTACAAGAGCTTAGTGATGCAGAAGATGTCTATATGGGAGTGTCGATGCACAAACCCAAAATGGATGCTGTTTGGGATGCGAATAGCGACAATATTCTCGTCCGTGTTGAAAAAGCAGAGGTCTATTCGTTGTACGAAGACCTCTATGAATGGCGTCAGCTCCAAGATGTAAAGGATTATATCGACATTGATTCCTTGAGCAAGAACGTTAGAGAATCACTTCAGAGTAAGAAAGGAAAGAAGAAAAACGCGGAAAAAGGTGACAAACAACTCGCAGAGCGGAAGCTAACACTTCACCGAGACGCGGGTGGTCGGAACAAATACACGCTAGATGAGCTGTCTGAGATGTATAACGATGGAGATGAAATGTTAGTTCTCTTCCCTTCAAACACCGAAGAGAATCTGAGTGATTATTATGATATTGTCTCAGATGATGTGTCGATAGCTAACTCTCTGGTGAAAATGTGGGATTATCTTAGTGATGTTGATAATATTACGCGAATTGAAGAATGGAAAGAAACAGTCGACGAGATGAAATTCACATCCTCTATGGGGCCACTTGACCTTACAGGGAGTGACTTAGCAACGGCGAAGAACGCAAACATCTTGTTCCATGTTGTCGATGATGATATTATCGATGCGTTCCGAAACCAATCGATTATGGATGAGTTGGTCAATATTCCAAACGAAGAGACAATTCAGGAAGGAAGTCGGTACAAGAAGCTCGCCCGACTCAATTCCTCGAATACCATCTACGTTCCTGTGACAGCGACAGAACTTAACTATCTTCGTATTCTTTTCTTAGATGATGACAGTCGTGAGAACATTTACACGGTGTGGTCTCATTCGACACCCTATATTGGAACCGTGTATTCCCCAACAAATTCAGACCTATACTGGTATGCGTGGGCACGCCTTCCATCTTGGCGGGGGAGTAATCGTCTCAAAGCATTACAGGCAGGCGCACATGAATTCACCGCTGAATGGAGGTCAATTATCGATTCCATCGCGGAGCGCAAGGAACGAATTCCGACAGCATCAAAACCAAATATTGCGGATATGACAACGTTTGAGACTAGTGAAGGTGAGCTTACAGTTACAGAAATAGAGGCGCGGTACGACGTAGTTATCGCACATCTACTACCTGCAAGCATTACGCCTGTGTTCCGAAATGACAACATCATCAGTGATGCAAAGGAGTACGTCTACCAGAATGCGGCTCCGAGTAGTACAGGATGGCGTCGAAAAAATCAACCTGCTCTGAAAACGGAGTACGATAAGTCGGATACCATCTACATCCCTCTAACAGAAGGTGAACTCAAACACCTAAAATCCATTACGGGCGATATGGAGTTCCATACGGTCTCCACATCTAAACATCGATATAACTGTAATTCAACTATCGGGAGCCATACAGCCGCGTATGCTTCTGCACGACTCCCATCATGGCTATCTGAAGTAATCGTTCCCGAAGATGACACCAGCTCGATGAAGAATATGAGTAATGGAGGGTTTGAATTAGTTGAAACACTCGCAGAAGCAAACGACGTTTAGAAATCACTGAGCTTTGTTGGTTCTCCTGTTGGGCCTTCAACGAGCCTAATACATTTTGACTGTAGTCCCTCAGGAAACTCGTGAAATTCCTTATTAATTAGCATTTCACATTCGCTAACTCTGAAATTTTCTGCGAGGCATTTTCGACAGAATGGGCCTGCTACAGCCATTGGCTTATCGTTTTTACAATTGATTGCAGGGCAAGGTTTACCTGCTTCTTGAGACGGGAGCTGAAAGTTATCGTCCATGTTTGGACACTACACTCTGTACGCTAAATAATTAACTATTGAAAGTGGGAACAGGGAGTGTGCGTTGACGACGGGACAACGCACAACCGAGTTTAAAGCAGGACACAGGTGCTTAACCCTGCACGGGGCTGTCAACCTTCGTGGCGAGCGAAAGTTTGAGTATATGGACAGGGGCCACCAAAACCCATATACAACCTACCGTCTGGCTTTTCCGCCACGTCCTGGGAACAGGCAGACTTGCAAGCCATTCTGTTCCAGCAAGCTTGTGTAGTACGGGATGTAGTATAAAAGTTTCTTCAGTTTTCGTATACATGCTAGGTGGAAATAATACAACGGATAAATTTTATCACAAATGCTTTTAGCATTTAATACGTAGTTGCATGTATGGATGAGAACGCTGATGAGTCAACAGAAATAGACCGTACTACAAAACAGGTGTTACGAACCTGTACCGTGTACCCAAAACCCAACCCTCAACAAGTACAGCGTGAACTGAATAAAGTACGCCGAGTGATGAAATCTCAGCCTGACATTGCTGTATCTGAGAAGCGATTAGTCAAGCAAGTTGCCAAAGCATTCGACATGCGACAACGGCTAGATTGTGACGGGGCATGGATTGAATACCACGGACCGTATCTAAACGAAAACTAAAAAGACTTTAGTTACTCGTCAGATTCTACATCATCTTCTTCTTCAGGTGGTTCCTCTTCTTCAGGCATTTCACCATCCTCAATTGGTTCGCCTGTTTCAGGGTCGATTATTACATCTTCTTCGCCACCTTCGAGGTCTTCTTCATCTATCTCATCGGCCTCCTCATCAGCTTCGTCTAACCAGTCTGGTTCATCAACAGTAGTAGAACCAATGTCCTTGAAAGTCAACTCTTGTGAAGACTCAACGCCTTGTTCTGCCTCATAAATGTCAAGTGAGAGGTAAGTGAAGTACCCGTTTTCACTGAGGTGGAATTCACCATCAATGTCTATTTCATCTTCGAAGTCGTCAACCACACCTACGACCTCATAGACTACAACATCCTCTCCACTAGGTCCTTCCTCTACACCTGTAGCCTCTAATTCAACAACATTGATGAACTCAGCTATCTCCATATCACCAGCGAACGGAGGCTGTTGGAGTGGCATCCGTTCATATGTCGCATTATCAGTGCCAGGTCCATCTGCTAGCAGCTGTTCCTGTTCAGCGTAGTCATCAAAGTACTCCATCGAGGTGTCTTCAAAGCTCTGAACGCCTAGACCAGTTTGGCTTTCAGCATTGAATTGGTATGAGAACGTGCTCTCCTCAGTCCCATCAGCTTCTTCTGAATCCATAGCTACATTTGCTTCTATTGTGTAAGAGTCACTTTGTAGGTTTTCTGAGTGCTCCATCATAGCCATCTGTAAATCCTCTTCACTTGTAATTCCATCATCATCAGCCCATTCTGGATAATCGAAATCCACCTCAGATGAACTATAATCTCCAATATCTCCAGCGAACACAGCGAAGCCACCCACGATGACAAGTAGTACCAGTATACCTGCACCAATTAGGACGGCATCATCTATATCTGCTATCGAGTCTTTATCAATCATTATCTGTATATTATCATATACTACTCTAACTTATAAAAAGTACTGCCGTTCCAATGCTTTAACAAATCTGTTGACAATCAAGGTTTAATACATCTCTAACCCTTATTCTTCTCAGAAGTATACTTGTCGCACTGTGAATCAATAATAATTAAAAATAAACTGACAACCATGAATCCTGTACCTGCAACAAAATTTTCTCCGAAGAAGAATACGCTTGCAAATCCAAGGCACGTCGTATTTCCTAGGACAGCAATAACTTGAACGGAAGCTGGATTTGGAACGAGCGAAATGAACTCACGAAATGTTACTTCCTGAAACCACAATGCAACTCGACCAACACTTCTACTATAATAAGCAAGCGCCCCGACGCAAATGAGACCACCTGCTTCAGCCGCTGTAAAAATATGGAATAAGTATCCGATGGCTGTAGCAAACAGTAAAATCATACCTATTGATGAAAGAGATTTGGTTATCTCAGGCGGTGCAAATGCTGTATTGGGAGTCTTTTCAAAGACAGACTGATTCATATTTTACCGTTAGGTTCGGAGTATAAAAGCTACTATTAAAATTAATTGATGTGTTCTAACTCAACGTCTTCAACGACACCCCCTGTAATCATTGCAACTCCACTGTACGCTATTACTCCTTCACAGCTTTGGCATGCGTCAGAATCTGTTGACTCGGACACAACATGGAACTCAACCTTCGTCTCATCATTATCTGTTACAACTTCTGGTTCCACGTCCAGAACTTGACACGGGTCCGAGGTTAGCATTCGCCCTGAGAATTCAACCTCATATTCTTCAGATGTTAATTCTTCGAAATTGATGTTTGTGATTTCATCCTCATCAGATGCACATCTTCCATCACCAATCGATAATTGCTCAATCGAAACGGATACATCGTCAGTATCTGTGTCGGACTGGTTCTCTGCCTGACTTGCGCTCCCTTCCTCTGTCGGAGATACACTTTCAATACAACCTGCAGCTCCAATTGTTGCTATGGAACCACAGCCAAGTACAAACTTACGTCGTGTTGATTGCATAATATAATATTGGTGAGCTTATATGAAAAACTTATGTTGATTTCAACCAAGGAATAAGTCAGACTTATACTTGTTTAGCTAATCTTCAGATTCATCCTCAGAAGTCTCATTCTCATTACCCCACGGACCATAATAATTCGAATAATCAGGTTCAGGAATCTCTGTTGTAGATTCATCAGTTTTCTTTGAATCCTGAGAGACCTCTTCATTTTCTTGTTGCTGCTGGTCCTGCTGCATAGCTGCCTGCCACATCATTGGGTTGCCATTCATATCTTTCATATCTTCATCGAACTCGCCCTGATTCATCTTAGCCATCAGTTCTGGATTCATCATATGTTTGGGTGGTATCATACCAGCCTGTCGCAACCGTTCTAAATATAATTCATGAAGTTCCTCTTCTGTGCCATATTTTTTAATAAACGTCTCATCATCATAACGCCAGAGTTTTATTCCATCCCACAAGGCAAGCACTATGGGAAGTACAGTCCAGAAGAATAACAGGTAAAGAACGCCACGTATTTTGTTCCCAAGATAGAAATGGTGTACTCCAAACCATCCTGTCGGAAAAACCGCGAGAACTCCTGCAATATCCTTGTTGGGCATACTACATGATTGATTTCTCACACATATAAATGCTACTCTGGTAAGATTAGTTGTTATTCAACATGAGAAAGAATCATATCTCAATACTATTAATAACATGTATGGAAGAGGGTAAACAAACAGCACGCGACCAATCGCTTTTCATTGAATTCGACGGAAGTATGAAGAAAAATAATAATGAGATATGGGGGGCAACAGGAGTTGTAATTAAAACACAAGGCGGTGAAACTCTATTTCAGGAAAGCACGCTCCACACGACTATAAGCAAAAGTACAGAACCTGAATATCTCGCTCTCAAAGAAGCCCTAGAACTAACTGTAACCGAATTTGGAACAGATGTTCGACTCTATGTTTTTGGTGATGATAAAGGTGTTTTAGATGTTATCCAGGAAGATGTAAATGCTTCAGCCACCAACGAATCAATCCAAGAAGTAGTTGAAGAAATACAGAACTATCTAAACGAGTTTCCGATGACCATTATTTCCCATGTTTCAAGAGAACAAAACGAAGATGCAAACTACCTTGCAAACCAGACCGTAAAGGATTACGAGAACGGGCGTTTAAAGTGAGATTGGTGCTCGGCCTTCAATCCGAATAACAGGTTCTCCATCTACCATATCTGGAACAAGTACAGGTTCTCTCGAATACGACGATAAGATTGTTCGACTAGTCTCATCTATCTCATCCGTCACGATAAATGTTAGTTCATACGATGAATCTATGGAAATCTCGTCTACTGCACTAAATGTTGTACTCAATCGGTCCGTTCGCTCTTCAATACGATTATAAATCCACTGTCGAACTGCATCTCGACCATCTTCATAAACTGTGGCAATAGACTGAATCGTATGGACCACATCCTCTAAACCACTATGCGAAATACGAACCACAGGGGTCGCAATGTCATCCATCACTTCAAATACAGCAACTCGACCGTTATCATAGACTCGGATAACAACGGTCGTATCCAAATCCGCCGATTCACAAAATGAGTCAGATGATAGTGTGCGCGTGTACGTGACAGTAGGTTTTGCTCTTGTTGGCGAGTCAGGGTCAGTGTCACATTCCCAATCAATAACTTCACTCCACTCTACGGACTCAGAGGAATCCTGATTTGTCATAGTAGTGTATAGGCAGTTACTACAGAAAAAGTTACCGATGAGCCTTATATGAGAATAACATATTTCTTCACGTATCTTTGTCTTCTTTTTCGTCAGACTCTTTCATCTCATCGAGTTCCTGTTCCACTTTCTCCCGCCCTTTCTCAAACTCCCCCATCGACTGACCCATAGAACGAGCGAGTTTCGGAAGACGACTCGCTCCAAAAAGCATCACTAGTATCAAGAAAATTATTACGAGTTCTATACCTCCTGGAACAGCGAATAATACGGTCTGTATCATATTGTAAGTAATGTAATCATGACACATACATGTTTTGATAAACTCGCAAAACGGGTAAAGAATATACTATGCTAATCCTTTCTGACTCATATGCATGGAAACAACCAAGATGCATACGACAAGGGGTTTGCACTTTTCGCCCCTGATGGAAGGCTGCATCAAGTGGAATTTGCACGAAAAGCTGTGGAACGAGCATCCCCTGCAGTTGGAATCCAAACAGAGCATGGCGTCGTGCTTGCGGCACAGAACACTCGTGTAGACTCACCACTTCTAGTCAGTGAAAGTATTGAAAAGATACACAAAATCGAATCAACGTTCGGAATGACGGCGGCAGGCCATATTACCGATGGGCGAAAGCTCGCAGAAGAATTACGACAAGCTGCACAAGATGAGAAGGAAAAATATGGGAGTATTGATGATACTTCTACTCTTGTGTATAACGTAGCGGACCATATACAAGAGACAACTCAGTCCAATGCACTCCGCCCATATGGTGTTGCACTTCTTGTTGGTGGTGTCGACTATGACGATACACCAACACTGTATCGAATAGAACCAGACGGTGCCCCATCAGAATGGCGAGCTACGGCTATCGGAAAGAATAGTACAGAGGTTGCAGCTGTTCTCGAAGACCAGTACGAAGCAACTCTTACTATTGCCGAGGCAACTCAACTTAGCCTCCACGCACTCGTAACAGCTGGAAACGTTCACCCTGATGAACAGTCTATCTCTGTTGCTACAATTACAGCAGATGATGAGTTCGTTCAAATGGATGCGGATGATGTTGCTGATAAATTAGACTCCCTAGATAACATAACAAACGGTGATGAAAATGAGTAATCCACAATACCAAAATCAGAGACCAGATGCTGCAGCACCAGACGGCAACCCACATGGGACAACAGTTCTTGGAATTTATACGGATGACGGTGTGATTATTGCGTCCGATAGAAAGACATCTCGATGGTTCTCGACACACAGTAAAGACTCACAGAAAATTCGGAAGGTTCATCCCCGTGGTCTCATGACTCGCGTCGGTTCTGTTGCAGATTCTCAGTCTGTTGAATCTACCCTGAAGTCAGAGGTTACAATGTATGAATCTCGACGCGGTCGGAATATGTCAATCAAGGCGCTCGCAAAAGTTGCATCCAACTATATTCAATCATGTGGTCACGTACATACAGCCCCCCTAATTGGCGGCGTTGATGAAGATGGTCCTGCTCTATACAGTATCGGTGGTGCAGGTTCAATGATTCCATTTGACAATTTCGTCGTTTCGGGAAGTGGTGGGAATTACGCCACAGGTGTGCTCGAACAAGGGTATGATTCTGATTTAACTCTTGAACAAGCTCAAGACCTAGCCCGCGAAGCGATTCGTGCTGCGACAGAGCGAGATAATATGTCTGGAAATGGCCTAAATCTCGGAACAGCTACTGCAGAAGAAGCAAGCATTGTGACGTTCGATGAAGTTCCTGAGGAACTGTAAGCACGTTAGTCTTCTTTCTGAAGAATTGTCGCCTCCCCTTCCACAACAGTAGTACCCGTGTCATCAACAACTGTTGTATCCAGCGTTACCATTTCACCATCACGGTTTTGTTCCTGTACTGTCGCTGTAATCGTCGTTCCTAATGTAACGGGTGCTTCAAACGATAGGTCCTGTTCGAGGTACACAATCGTCCCATTAAACTTCGCCAAGGCAGCACTAACAGCAGAGGCTGCAATCATCCCATGCGCAATTCGCTCGCCAAATAGCGTCTCTGAAGCATACTCTTCATCAAGGTGAATAGGGTTTGTATCACCTGAAAGTTCAGCGAACGTGTCTACAACTGATTCTGTGACTTCTAACTCGTGTCTCTCTTGCACAGTACAGTGTATCGACTACACTGACTTTAATTTATTCTCTAAAAAATAACAAAACCCGAAGGTTGTGTTCTGTTACTATTCTTCGCGGCGGACGTAGGCAGCACCGAGTGCTGCTGCGACGATGGCCAGGAGTGCAACAACTACTCCGAAGCCAGGCACGTCGTCTGCGTCGTCGTCACCGTCATCACTCTCTTCCTCTTCGAGGGAGAGTGTGGTGTCAGCGTCTTCGCCGTCAACAGTCACCGTAGTGTCAGCCTCATCGAAGCCGTCAGCATCGGCGGTAACTGTGTACTCGCCGTCTTCCAGCTCGAAGTCAACGGAGTCACCAGTCTGAGTCTCACCGTCTACTGTGACATCAGCTTCGAGAGCGTCGCCGTCCTCGTCAATGACATCAACAGTTAGGGTGTGCTCCTCAGGCTCTGCCTCTTCTTCGAGTTCGAGCGTTACGGATTCATTGTCACCGTCAACTTCAACGTCTTCCTCTGCTGCGTAGTAGCCGTCAGCCTCAGCGGAAGCCGTGTATTCACCATCTTCGACAGTGAACGTTGCGCTGCTACCGTCAGCGTCTTCACCGTTCAGGGAGATGTCAGCATCGACAGCTGCACCATCTTCGTCTTCAACGTACACGTCAACGTCGTACGTCTCAGGCTCTGGGTCTTCCTCTGCAACAACTACTGCATCAGCATCGATGTCTGCTCCGCGTAGCTCGACCTCAAACTCATCGCCTTCCGCGAGGTCAGAGCCGTTGATAGTTGATGTGTAGTAACCATCCTCAACCTCAACATCTTCCGAGGAGATGGATGGTGCATCGCCGCTGGTCATGCGGAATGTGTACGTATCTTCAGTACCTTCTGCAGCCGTTGTTTCGGCGACAACTTCGAATTCGTCACCTTCTTCGAATTCAAGTTCATCATCGTCGTTCAGACCAACAAACTCGGTTTCGAGGTCAACAGTGTCGAAGGTGAGGGAGAGAACTTCCTCGTCGTCCTCATCGTCGATGTATGCGTTGCTCTCGTTCAGCACAAGGTCAACATCATACTCGTTCTCAACTTCGAATTCTGCATCGTTATCATCATACACATCCTCAAAGACAACGAAGACCTGCTCGTCATCTTCATCTACGTAGAGGTCTGCATAATCCAGGTCAACCTCAGATGGGTCGAAGTTAGGTCCTGACTCAACTTCTTCGATGTCAAGGTAGATTCCGTGTTCGTCAGCGAAGTCGCTGTCCTCCTTCAAGTCGGAAGCGTCTTCAACATCTTCGGCGTCAAATGTCCCATAGATACCGTTCAGCTCGAAGCTGAGCGCGAGGTGGTCGCCCTCTGCAACAGAGCTGCTCTCTGTAGCATTAACAACATCATCGTATTCGTCAATGCTGTCCGAACCAGGGAGAACGTGCGAGGTAGCATCCTCACTCACGCGGTCCTGGATGTGGAAGTATGCGAGGTCAGTTTCACGGTCCTCTCCACCCTCATCTACGGAAACCGAAAGGTCGTAGGTGTCTGGGTAGAGACGGAAGTCATCAGGGATGCTAGTCTCTTCGAGGACTGTAACACTGTCATCCGAGTCAACAGCCGTTACAGTGTCACTCTCGTCAATGTTACTAGCGTCATCATCGTCACCATCGTAGGTGCCGTGACCTGCTTCATGTGCGTTGAAGTCTACAGTAACGTTGTCGCTATCACTGCCATCTTCAACTTCAAACACAATCTCGTATCCCATGTCATCTTCGTCACCGAAGGTCACAGTGGCTGTGTCTGTTTCTTCAAGCTCGACTTCAAGCTCGCCAGTGTCACCTTCGACAGATTCGAAGGAGTTCGAGCTGAATTCTGCCTGTGCGTCACCAGGCTCGGACACTGTCACAGTTGCGTTGTCTTCTGCATCGGCGTCAACGACTTCGAATTCGAATTCGTATTCGCCGTCGTCAATGCCGTCGAAGTCAACAGTACCGAGGTCGTCAGCGTCAACAGCGATGGTGTCATCCTCAGCTACATCATCTTCGCCGAAGATGTCATCGAGGTCATCATTGTCGAGACCGTCTGCGCTGACGTTGACAGCGAAGTCAACACGGTTGCTGTCGTATTCGACAGATGTTTCCGTATCGTCACCGTCGTTCAGTACCTGCATGTCCTCGAATTCAACATCGAGGTCCTGTTCAGATACTTCGAATCCAACTGGTGACTCATCATCGCTTCCGTCACCGTCCTCATATTGGAGTTCGTAGTCCGCGCTTGCGTTCAAGTCTGCAGTATCGATTTCAACGGTCTCTTCATCAACAGACAGCTCTGTTACAAAGCTATCGTCTTCGTAGAGTTCTGCGTTTTCAATATCTGCATCGTCGTTAGTATATTCAAGAGTCTGTCCCATCCAGTAGCGCTCGTAGTTGTTGAGCTCCACTGGGTCGTCGTTTGCTGCCGCATCAGCTGCGGCGAATCCTGCAAACGAAACCGTCATGCCAACTACGAGCATCAGAGTAAATAAGACACTCGCAAATTTGGAGGTTTGTTCGTTCATGCGTTATGCAATCATTCCTTGATGCTACGGGTATGAAAACTTTGTGGTTATATTCAATTTGTTTGATACATCTGTATACAACTGCCTGCTATTGATTATCATGGGTTTACTGGGTCAAATTCTAAGACAGTTGAGAACAGATTTGATGAATAGAGCAGCCATAACGATGAAATTCTCACGCTCGTCCCATGCGTGTGGGGTCATTATACAAGTATAGGTGGTTGTACTGTCACAAGTATTATCAAGGCTATAGCTTGAAACAGAATAGCTGAGTACCCTAGTGTTCGAAGCATTGACTCGATGGTAAATTTACTGGTCTCGACTTCGTTGTGTTTGCCTGCCTTACGGATTGGGACGGTCGTTTTCGACATATTTCAGTCTACTCAAGAGGGGGTTAAATGTGTTATTAGTTGTGTGATAACTGTTGTCATTGTTTTCGTAGACTACATTAATACAGCATCCGATTGTTCGATAAGGTGTTGTGTACAAGATACTACCCAACTAAGTACGTTGTCGTTGCGCTCAGCGTTGAGTCAGATTGTTCATCATCGATACCAAGAGAATCAGTGTCAATCTCAACATGTACATGTACATGAAGTCCACACCACTCAGTCTTGTAACTTCCAGCTTTGTCCTTCAGATAGGCTTCAATATCCGAAGGGAGCTTCGGAGACCCATCATCAGCGATTTCAGGATGACAAACAGCGTGGAACGCGAATTCTTGGTCAAAATCGTCATCCACATTGTGGTCCACTGACACAATATGCTGAGCGAACTTATCACAAAATTCCTGGCGTAATTTTCTAGCAGTGGCCATATGTGTATCTAGATATATTTAATCACTCCTTCGGTAAATCTCTTTCTTGAATATTACAAAAATGCATGTTACTTGCTCCATCAAGCAAAAACGGACCGATACTTGTTTAGAGTCTTGATGTTTACCAACCAATAATGAATTTCAACCAAAAGGTACAGCCATCTGTAGATGAAGCAGCCACACTTATTTCGCAAGGTATCAATCGTGGACATCTCATTACACTCGTCGGTCGTTGTGAAGTCCAATACGATGGGCGAACTACCAGCTTTCTCCCACCAGGGGACCGACTCATTGTACGAAAAGCGGACGGTAACTTCCTAGTGCACACTAACGAAAACCGAAAGCCCATCAACTGGCAGCCCACGGGAGCGACTTGTGAAGTCGACACGATTGACGAGAATATCCTTATTCTGCACTCTGAGACTACTTCACCTGCCGAAGTAATCGATGTACGGTTTGACACTGTATATACAGTTGCTACATATCCAGTTGTTGATGACCATGATATTGAGAAGTATGGCACAGAAGCGCATATTCAAGAGTACCTTTTCGAGAATGCTGACCAAATTGAGAAAGGATTTCGTGCTACGGAGATGGAACGAAAACTCGATGTTGGGTCTATCGACATTTTCGGTTATGACTCTGATGGTCAGCCCGCCATTATTGAGATTAAACGACGGAAGGCAGGTCCAGATGCAGTGCAGCAGCTGCGTCGATACGTTGAAGATTTCACAGAAGAAAGTGATAACGCGGACGTGAGAGGGATATTAGTTGCACCTGATGTTACAGATAGTGCCCGCGAACAGATTTCTCGGTATGGTTTCACATTGATGGATACTCCTGATACAGTCTTCTCTTCTGAGCAGAAAACACAGCTCACTGACTTTAGTTAATCACGTTGTGTCCAACAATTCACTGCATTCTTGAATGTCTCCACCCACTCCCTATAATACACTTGTAGAAGTGGCGAAGCTGTTATTAATACATAAGTCCCCATTATACTGTATGAAACGTCGAACCTTTGTAACTGCTGTCGGTGGCTTAACCACTGCAGGACTCGCTGGTTGCCTTGATGACGAAACACAATCTGATACGTTCAGCTTCTCCGCCCACCCCGTTACAGCACCCGAATTCATTCGGGACCAGACAGGGTTTTCAGAGGTGGAAGCTATAGAGTCAGAAATAACAGAGACTATTGAGTATGAAAATGATGAACAGAGTGTAACGTTCGTTGAATGGGTTACTGTATTCGAAAACCCAGATGAAGACGTATTTGATAAGATGTGGGTGCATACTGAACCCGTCCGACAGGTAGGTGACAAAACGTTACAGCCACATGATTTCGAGAATGTCGAACCTTTCATTGAGTATTTGGAATCTGACTGGCAGGACTTTACTGTTGACGTGCCCGAGCAAACACATGAAATTGAAGTGTTAGATATGGATGCGTCCATCGATGAATATCTCGGAGCTGTTGATTCGTCTACATTCGGATTGCTCGATGTGCATCTGTATTACTGTTCCTTTACACATGAAGACGAGCAATTGACGATACTTGCTGCAACATCTGTTGATGACCATTCTGAATCCTCAATCTTCACACTTTTACAAATGCTTGAGCACCCTGTTGATGATGTCGACGAAGAGCCTGAGGATGTTAATGAAGAGGATGTCGAAGACAGCGGGAATGAAAGTGGATAACACACTTAGACTCTAGTGTTTTATATTCTTCCAGTTATTTTATGTGTACTATGAGCAACGGCACGTACACAAATCACTATAAAAAATACCTTGCTATCTATGAGGAGTTAGCAGAGGCCAATGGAGGGAAAACAGTATGGATACCGACAGATGCACACGATGGATGGTACGTGTCAACTCCTGTAGATAACGAGAATTCAGAAGCATGGAAGCAAGGGTATCCAATGAAGTCTCAGCCGAGTATTCTCCCTGATGACCTTAGTCCCGAAGTAGAGCGGACAGCATATACAACAATTAGTTATGCGCCTGATGAGGCATACAAACCTACCTATTTCAAGGAGACAGAAGATGGAGTCGAGTGGCTAAATAATGATTCAAAACGCCTTCCAGATTATGATGAACTCGTAGCGTGGGCACTCTTTGTGGATATTGATATTGATAAGAACTACAAACAGCGACCAATTCCCGAAGAACACAAGGAGATAATTGAGCAACGGCTTGACCTTTGGGTGAAAGCCTTCGCTGCGATGGCTGGTGGAATTGACCATGTTCAAGTGCTTGACTCAGGTGGTGGTATGTACGTGTTCGTGCCGCCAACTGCACTCTCACCTGTTGCTGATAGATATGACCACGAAGAGCGCGGACTAATCTTCAACGAAATCGGGAAACGGATGCGCACTGTGACTGGGAAACTAGATGACCTTATCTGTAGCGAAGATGATGCCCCTCAAGAGTTGTTCTCGGCAGACAAAGTCCAGAACAAGAACCGCCAGTTCAAAACGCTGGGTGCTATTCACAAAGATTTAGACGCTGTTGTTCATCCACGTGACCCAGAAAACATCTCTGTTACGCACAAGCGGATGAGCGATATTAGTGATGATGATATTGAGGACGCTATGGAATGGGCTGAGAACTTTACGAGCGATACTCATCGCGAATGCGTCGAAAACGTCATCGAATACCTATTCCAAGGGAAATTTACAAAACGGGATGACGTTGACTTAGATTCTGTTAATGGTAAGGACTGGAAAGAAATCCTTGATACGTGGGTTGAAGAGAAGATAGAAGCCCTCGAAGCGTGGAAAACAGCGCAAGAAGAACGAGAGAAAATCTCTGACGAACGTCTTCGAACAGAACTAACGCAGGATAGAGACGTTGCACAGGAGGCTGTTCGACGAGTCAATAACCGTAAGCTCAAGCAATATATCATCAAATATCTAGGCGCTGAAAACGTCTACGAGAAAAGTGGTTCTGAGGAGATGGATTTCTTCCCGTTCTGGCGAGCAGGGTCTACGGAATCTGGACGGAGTGCATTCTATGACTTCTATGAAGGTCAAGCTCGATTTACGGACAAAGCAGATGGGACTAGTCGTGACATTGTTTATTGGGTTGCGTTAGAAATGACGCATGACGACAAGAACTATCCAAACACTAAACTTATCGAATCACCAGGGGAGTCGTTATCTGGGAGCGACTACCGCCGCGCGATTCAAGAACTACGGGACCGCGGTGAGGATATACCTGTCCTTGTGCCTGAAGTAGACGAAGAAGAAACATTATCTGAATGGCAGATTCGCCAAATTGGCGAAGAAGTTGGGATAGTAAGTAGTAGCGATATTGTAGAACTCGATGGTAACAAAAAGCTCAAACCCGACGCATGGAACGCCGTCTTGGAACGCCTCGACAAAGAGGATATTATTCACAACCAAGAGCAACGGACATTCTTGAAGTCCCGAGACATTTCACCACCGAATACCAATGAGCTGACGGAAGAAGAAGCTGAAGTTGCCTTCTATGATAATAAGGCCTATTCGCCTGAGCCATTCGACTCGACAGAAGAATATGACGAGTTCTTATCGTCATTGCCAGACCATATTGTCGCATTTGAATACGACGGCGAAATCGCTGGTGGGCCTGCAGATGGAATTCTTGCAGGTGCGTTCATTTCTCAGGATAACGAAAACGTCACACCAATCCGAATTGAACCTTATCCAATTCAGATGATTAACAGTATTCAGTCGCATAATGACTTGACTATCGAAACCAGTGATTCATTGGATAAAACCCAGATGACTGTTCTCATCCCATCTGATAGCTCCTACGGTATAAAGTAATATTATCCGTTCACAGCAGATATTATTTTGTGAAAGACCGTAACATTATTATGCTCGTACTGTAGTTCTACCATTGATGGCACAACTGAACAATATAGACATACCAGATGATTTGGACATTAGAATTGAACGGCTTGTTGAAGAAGGTGAATTCGAGGACTATGAGGAGGCTGTCCAAGAAGTTCTCTCAGCAGGTGTAACAGCATACCGTACTGACCACAATGCAAGCTTCGAATCAGAATTTGATGATGGGTTCGATGCAGGGCCTCAGCACGAAGACGAGTACATTTTCTAAACTTCCACGAGTCATTTTGGCTTGTGGTAGTCTATCACGATACCACTATAACATCGTTACTCTACAGACCCGTTTGTTGTTGTGACTGTTACGGGTACGGGTGATTCGCTAATCAGTTCTTTTGCGAAGCTGCCGAACAGCTGCTCATGTTTCTTATCCAGAGCACGGTGCCCGATAAAGACCTGTGTGACATCATCTTCTTCCAAATAGTCAATAATTGCTGAAACAGGGCCATTATCTGTAGTCAATACTTCGGCAGATACATCTACGGATTCGTCCATATCTTGTTGAATCTTGTCGACAAGCGTATGAACCATATCCCGTCCTCGGGCAACGGCATCTTCATCAGCCTCCTTAACAAGCTCGTCTTCGTCTGTATAAGTTACTTCTGGATTGACACTATGTATAACTATAAGCTCTGCGTCAGATTGTTTAGCAAATTCTACAGCATTCTCAAGAGCAAACTGACTTGGTTTGCTATCATCAACACACACTGCAACTTTCATATCTTATGGTAGGGATTCACAAGGAAAAAGCCTTTCCATGTCCTATCAAATTGTAGAAGGGTTTTTCATGTATAGAAGGTAAAGTGTAAATATGCATAAATACCCGAAGGTTTTCCGCTACGACCACGAGGCGCTTCCAGAGGGCTTCTGGGATGAAGAGCTCATCGTTACAGAAAAGGTCGATGGGACGAATATTCGATTTCAACTCTATGAAGAGCAGTTTTCATCGGAATATACCAATCAGGTCTTAGACTGCAGTCCAGATGATGGAGATATTGTCTTTGGAACGCGTCGAAGTGTACGTGGCTGCGTGAGCGACAATCTTGAGGACATCAACGGAGCTCTCCATAACATTGTGAGAGAACTACGTCGCGTAGACACAAACGCGATTCGAGAGATACACGATACGTATGGTCCTATCGTCTGGTATGCTGAAGGGATGAGTGTCTATTCTTCGCTTGATTATGATTTTTCTGCTCAATCAAAACCATTACCTCCTCCACTACTAGGTTTCGATGCCTATGCATCGCGAGCTGATTCTCGTGAACGCATTCCCCCTAATCCATTTGAACAGACGTTTGAGGGATTTCTTGATACAAAAACTGCACTACAACTATTCGATGATATTGGGATTACGCCTGTTGCTGACCCTAACAGTCTTACTCGGGTCACGGGTTCAGAACTTGACTTAGAGGATTATGACTTCCCTGAGTCAAAATTCGCAGATGTAACTGTTGAGGGCGTGGTATTTCGAAACGAGTCGTATTCCGAAAGTATTCGGGCAAAACTTGTTCGCGAATCTTTCAAAGAGCTAAATCGAGAAGCCTTCGGCTGGAATGAAGACGATGTCGAGTCGCCTGAAGAAAAATTCGTTGCTATCTTCTGTCCCAATGCACGTATTCATAAAATTGCTAAGAAGTATGCTGAAGAGCACGATGTGGAGTTAAAGATGAATCATATCGAAGAGATTTGGCCTCGTGTCTATGACGATATTTGGGAAGAAGAGTGGATGGAAATCAAAAGTCTTGACTTTGCGTTCAATCCATCAGTGGTGAAGAAACTTGTTGCAAAACGGACAGCAGCTACAGTAAAGCGACTAATCATTACAGCAAAAATAAACAACGTTCGTCCTCGGGACGTATGGTAACTCACATATCCAGCGGAACAGCAGATAACTCAGCAACGGCTTGCGCACCTGTGCGATAGATTGCTATTGAAGCCGTGTAAGTAAGTCGTTTTGGAACTAATTCTGTGCCACTCTCCGTATCGATATAATCAGCATGTGCTCTAACGATGACTTCGCACCCATCATCCTGCCGATTAACATTAATACGGAAATTCTCAAATGATTGCTCATCCACAGCTCGTTTTGCTCGCTCTAAATGGTTATCTGATGTATTCTCCCACGTGATTTCAACCTCATTAGGAACGTTCTCTTGAATAATATTTGTGAGGAACATTTTCTCAGAAATTTCTCGCTGATAAGCGGAGGAGTATTCATCCCAATCATCCATGATTGGATACGGTGAGGTCAACATTCTATATTTAAATATTTAAATTAATACAGAATAAGTGTGTTGGTTATTATTACCATAGTAATCCCCCTTCGACTACTCTGGTGATGAATGCCTCAATTGAACCAATAGCAATAAGTACAATTGGGTTGTACCCCTGCACGCAGCATGGAATACCATCCACCCGAATACAATTTCATCACGTATCCATGACAGACTGGACCAGTATCTCGCTGAGCGAAACGCAAAAGGAAGAGTTGGATAAGTATCGACCAGACGGCGAATCGTGGGGCGAGTTCCTGATTCGCGAAATCGCGACAGATAACGAGCCACCACAGCAAACGGTCGAACTCAACGATGAGCAACTCAGAGATGTTCTTGAAGACATCCTCAACGAACAGCTTTCTGGAGAAGTCCCACCCACACAGAATACGCAAGTGAGTGATTCAGATGATGAAATCCCAGAAGGAGACATCGAAGAACTCAACGCAAATATTCAGAAAGTCATCGAAATTGCTGAGCAGACACGAAATACTGCAGATTCAGTTGAAAGTATTCTTAAAGATATGAGAAGTCCTTAGCGGCTCAGTCATTCGTGTATCGCGGCAAGTATTGGTCGCTGTTTTCGTTGATATACTGTTGTGCAGACTCAATGAGATTGGAGTTCGGAGAAATGAACCCATGTTTGCACTCATCGTACGCCGTTTCATAAGACACCCCGCTGTGACAAACGTACGCAGCGATGCATGCTGAAACTGAGCGAGACATCCCTGCTTGACAGTGGACGAGAACCGTATCTTCTGTTTCGAGTCCATCGATAATACAATCGACGGCGTTGGCAAAGATTGTATAGTCGTGTTCCTTATCTGGAATCAGATACTCGTGAGTTGAAGTCTCTGGAGGTGCAGCGAGTGAGATAACACGGTCAAACTGATTGCCTTTGAGTCTGGCATCGTTGGCATTTCCAACTGAGAGATTATCTGTTACCTGGCGGAGCATTCTCATAATAGAATTATTGGACAGTCGTTATGAATGTTTCTATTTGGTTACTTCTTAGTCTCTACCAACGTAGTATGAAGGGTTTACAATCACGAATAGGTCTTGGTCACCCTCTTCAACGCGAAGACCATCGAAATACTCCTTTATAGATAATACTATATGTTCTGTTTCTGTAAACGGTGCCGTCCGAACGTAGATTGTTGGTGGATTGTATTCTGTCTCTTCTGGAGGGAGATAGAGCGCCGTTTGTACACCTTCAATATTTTTTAAATCCTCTATCAGTTCTTCTCTCGTCGTCCACGGTGCATTGCTGAAAGATATATGTCGCTCAGTATGGTCGAGCCTCCAGTCCTTTTCAAACGTGCGAATTGACCTTTTGTGTTTCTCTAACAGAACTTCTCGGGCTTGTTGGTATGCTTCTGTCCTACTTTCTGCATCCTTTATCGAAACCTCATCTACATCGCCTGTCGAGATTCGGACAAAACGAAAGACAAATTGTTGGTCTATCTGCACAGTATCTGTCACAGTATTATATTGGTCGCCCATATATTAAAAACGTGTGGATTGTAAATTAATCCGAATAAATACTCATTTAGTGGTTGCTATCATTAATACATATATGAGTTTCCCGAGTTTTGAGACAAGCCCTGCACAACCGTCCTACAAACAATTTGGCTCGTGGGAAGAAGCCTGGAAATTCTTAGCAAAGGAGTACGTCGACAAGCATTCAGATGACGGAAGGTTCAACCCTGATGTTATTATACCTGCTGCTTCAAGTATACCTGACCCACAGAAAGTAAGTAAATTCACAGAAGCGAGCCATCTTTCGTTTGACCTTAATGCAGATAGAGTCTATAGGGATGGTACGCGTGATAACTGTGCACTCCAAGTTCGAGTATATGAACCAACTACAGAAATTCCAAGTAGAGTAACAGATACACAATATGATGAGAAAGTCTACTACACACAGTTCAACTACCACAATCCAGTTGCGGGACCACAGCAAGCGATTAAACACCTTGTAGATATTTTCAAGCTGGAAACCCCACTTACAAAAGGCCCAGATAACCTGAACGGAGATTAAAACCTAACTAGCGGAGAGCTTTTGTCGGTTTGTGACGTATACTTCGATAAATGATTAAAACGTTTAAACGTCCCGAAAGTTACGTAAATGCACAAAAAGACCTGGTGGACGGGAAAAACATCCTCATTACAGGGGGCACCAGTGGTATAGGAAAAGAGGCTGCTTTCGCGCTTGGTCGGTTAGGTGCGAATGTGTACGTGCATGGCCGAGATAAAGAACGAGGGAGAGAGGTTGTTAATACTCTACGAAAGACTATCGGAACGAAATCAGCGTTCATTCGTGGTGACTTCTCAAAACTTTCAGAAGTGCGAGCTGTATCAGCGAACATTGAGGATGAAGTTGACGAGCTTGATGTGCTTATAAACAATGCAGGTGGATTTTTCCGAGGCAATAAAACAGGAACGGATGGTCTTGAATATACATTCTTGGTCAACCATCTAGCTGGTTTTCTCCTCACTATTGAGCTACTCCCATTACTCGAAAAAAGTAATGGACAATCGAAACTCGTTCAGACTTCTTCAGAAGCGCACAGATATGTAGATGGTATGGAGCTATCTGCAGTTCAGAATGGGACAAACGGTTGGACTGCATACTCCCGCTCCAAGCTTGCAAATGTCATGTTCACGCTCTCACTGGCTCGCAAGCTGGATGATGCTCAAATATCTGCAAATGCGGTTCATCCAGGCGTGATTCCAGGGAGTGCATTTCTTCGGAATATCCCAGGACCTGTTGATAAACTTGGTGGTGCTGCAAATTATGTTCCACTACCAGGGATAAAATCATCTAAAGAAGGCGGAGCAGCACTTGTGCATGCTGTTGGTGCAGAAGGTGTCCGTGAACACAGTGGAGTCTATTACGCTAATTACGAACCAAAGAGACCAGCACAGAATGCACAAGACACTGATATGCAAGATGCACTATGGGATTTCAGTATGGATGTAACGAATGCAGAAATAGATTCAGATTTATCGTTCCTGGACTAGTTCAATACACGTATTCTGTAACGAATCCAGGCGTTTCTAAGCCTGCCAGCTCTGGGTCTGTTGGATACTCCTCTTCTAATCGGAATTGTGGGTCATCACGCTTCCAGTCTCCACTTGAGGTACATCGAAGACGGATAAATTCTTGGTCCGCATCAACACCTGTAATGAATGTTAGAACATTCCCATCCCTGTTCCCTAGTGCAGCACAGTATGGACATGCAAATTGTGGACGTTGAATCGGGCCATAATCTTCGAGGAATTCAGCCACCTTGTCGCTATTTCCTTGATAGTTATCTGCAGACAGTGTGAACTCACCTAGCCGTTTCAGTCGAGTATCTTCTGTCACAGTTGCTCCCATCTCTTTGAGGTCAAGGGTCTCATGCGGGTGGTCACAATACACCAGTGTTTCGCCCATGTATATTATATTACGCGTTACTACCCTAAACCTTGTGGTGTTTTGACATATGTATGACTAAAATCGAAATGAAATAGACGGGCGAAAAGTGATTGGAAAGTGACCGTGTGCTTAGTCTGTTTTCTGACCCGCCCAAGCCTGTGCGCTTGATGAGGCGACGCGGCGTCGGTTGATTGTTCGTTGTTCCTTCATCTCATTCCATTTATTGGATGGTGAGTCAGAGAACTCAATGCAGTACTGTTCGGATTTGCCAACTTCTTCGGTTTCTACGTGTTCGAATTGCTCTATTATTTCTTCGGAAAGGATACGTGTCTCACCAAAGTTTGTGTGTGGAGTGGTCGATAGGTAAGTGACCTCCCAGTAAGTGGTCTCTGGGTTTTGAGCATTGGTGACTTGAACATTTAGCACCATCTGTATAGGCTCATCGGCAATCTCATCTATGTCTCCGATTACTGCTTGTTCGTGCTCTGGTGCCAGTTTAACAACGGTGCCGCGTTCAGCCATATCAGGGCTTACACAACCCCATGTTAAAAGTATTCGCGTTTTGTCTATTCTCGCTGCTTGAACACACCGTGAGTTCCGTTCCGTTGCTGAACGGTCGGTGTTACTCGAACGAACTCAGCGTTTTCACGCCCTTCTTCCAAGGTATGTGCTCCGAGGTAACTTAGACAAGAACGTGTTCCTGCAGAGAGCTCCTTGACAATAGACTCTGCTGGCCCAGTGTACGGAGTTAATCCCGATGCCCCTTCAACAGCTTCCTGAGTTTCGATGTCATTTTCGTCGCGTGCTTCGCCTGAAGCCATCCCATGAGTCCGTTTATACTTGACTCCATCTTCTGTCTCTACAAGCTGTGCAGGAGATTCTGTACACCCACCGAATAGACCTCCAACCATAACCGTGTCTGCACCGAGAACCAGTGCTTTCGCCATATCAGCAGGTTTCTGAATACCTCCATCTGCAACCAGTGTAACATCATGGTCGAACTGTTTCATCGCCCGAGCATTGTGCAATGCACTTTGAGCCTCCTGAATCGCCGTTACTTGTGGAACGCCTACTCCTGCAACTTCACGAGTTAGACAATGACTCCCTGGACCAACACCAATCTTTACAGCATCAGCGCCAGCCGTGGCTAATTCTACAGCTCCTTTTCCTGTGGAAACGTTACCTGCCATAACAGGAACACCTGCAGTCTCGGATGTTTCTTCAACAACCTCAAGAGCTCGTGTCATGTGGCCGTGAGCGACATCCACACAGATGAAATCCGCACCTGCACTTACAGCGGCATCTAGTCGGCTCTGCCAGCCGTCATTAATACCAATCGTTGCGCCCACGAGACCATCAACTGCCTCAATCTGTTCTACCTGTTCATCCACAGATAAGTATCGATGAATAATTCCTACGGCCCCCACGTCAGCCATCGCTTGAGCCATATCCTGCTCCGTAACTGTATCCATTGGAGCACTGATGATTGGGTTTTCTAATGTGATGTCTTGGAATAGAGGGGATTCTAAACTAACATTAGAACGCGATTCAACTGGTGACTTACAGGGTCGGAGCGAAACGTCGTCGTAGGACAAGGCAATATCTAGGTTCATGGTTTTGTCCATCACTCCAAAAGGAATCGTTGTATAAATAGCTATTGTTTTGTTGTGTACAGGAATTCAGAGCGGGTCAGCAAGTAGACTTTCTTCAGTCTCTGATTCTGAGTATACGTACGTCTGTTCCTCGACAGGCTCTTTTGTTGGCGTTTCAAAGTGCTGCTGGCTTGCAGAGGATTCTGTAACTTCTGGAATTTCATGAGTGCTGATGATGTTCTCCGTAAGAACACGTGTCTCCCCGACGTTGGTTTTTGACGTATCAGTCATGTATGTGACCTCCCAGTAGGTGAGGTACGGTTTCTCTGGATTGTGTACCAACTGGTCAAGTCGGATATACACTGACTCATCAATGACGGACAGTGAGTCGTCATCAAATATCATCTGCTCGTGTTCTGGTTCCAGTGGGAGAACATCGTTCTTTGTGTATCTCATGGGTATAAGAGAGGCTACACAACCCCCTCCTAAAAAGTGTGGGTTTTATTAACTCTTATAGGTATTATACCTCAGATATATTAATTAATGAAACGAGCCCGTAAGTGGCGTTAAATCGTGATACGATTTTTTATCTCGCGGACTATCAATATCGTCTTTCATCAATGGAGAAACAACCCCATACAAATCCAGCGACTCAGATAGTATTCTTACGACGCCGTCGGATTCAATGCGTATATTTTCAAAGGACTTTACAGGGTCATCTATGCCAAGAGCTAGAGATATACGGTCAAGCAAACGAGCATTGACAACTACGTGATGTTCATCATTTGGTAGGCCTTCTATTGGTGCAAGTCGAATATCATCAAGTGTGGACGTGGTAAGAAGATAGACATCATATAAATCACTAGTATCTACGTACAGAATATTCTCGACGCTCTCTTTCGGCACGGGGATACCACTGTGAGAAAATGATGATGAACGAGTTATCAGAGTAAACCCATGATTACATCGTGCTGCTCCAATATCAGTTCCGAACGTCTGCTCAATACTACTAGACTCTTCTCCATCATTTGTGAATACTTTACCGTGTGTGGCTAACGTGAATAGAGATAGTACAATATCTTCCTGTGTTCGTATCTTTTCATCGAAAATATCTTCTGGACTTACATTTAATCGAAGAATGTCCGCTATACTATCGTTATCTTCCGAACATCTATCTACATCCATAGGTAGCTTCACACGTTTTGTGAATAAATCACCCAATGTATTCACATCGGGAGGTAGAGCTGTACTGGTGTTAATTCTGTTTGGAATCCCCTCTATCATACTGATTCTTGTATCCAGGGTTACAGCGTTCTTGTATCTTGACGGTAATTTTTCACTCATCGAAACTCACCTCCTCTATTTCAATCCCATGCTCATCTATTTCATCTAACAGAGACATGAAGGATAACTGTACATCGAATGGCTCGTTCCCCGAGAATACAGCTTTGTCGAGCGTTTTAATAATGTCTGTCTCTCGTGACTCAAACTGTTTCAGATACAGTTTACACTGCTCAATAGTCGGCCCTGTGTTTGCTGATATATCTGCATCTGAAGTAGCTGTCGACACAATCTTCGCGGATTGTATAAGTGGAAGTACAGAATTGAGGTCAGATTTACTTAGAGGTACGTATAAATCCCGAGCCGTCATCCCAGCCCCAACGCCATAGAACGCCTTTTCTTCGAATAGTTGCTTCAATTTCTGGCAATTCTCTTCACAAGTTAGGAGTTTGGTGTGAGTATCATCTGGTAAAATATGGATAAATGCATTTCCTGTCTGCACCTCTCCAAATCTCATAACGCCATCTGATGTTACAACTTCATACTGTCTGGCTGCCTCAATATAGTCTGTAATTGTTCGGGATACGGGAAGACTGAGTAACTTCTGTACCTCGTTATTCGTATCAGCACGAACTACAGCTCTTTTACTTTGACCAGCACCAAGCCAAGTGAACTCACTAACATTGAATTCTGATGCTGGTTCAAATACAATAAGTTCCTCAATATGAACTCCATCTATATCCAAGAAATACGAGTCATCGTCTGGTTTAATACATTCTGTTAGATTATCAATCTCATACGTTCGACTAAATTTCGATTGGCGTATTGTTACAGTTGGAGGTTGCTCTTCCATCTCCGATGTAGTAGTAGACAGATATTGTTCTAACTCCTCACCATTCACTCGTGAACACACAGCGTGTGTGTCTGTTGCTTTGCTTAGTGGCTCCCACCCAACCGTATCTTCGTAAAAGTCGTACCAGTCCGCAGACGGGACTTCTACAACAATTGCATCTGCTGCAAACGCGCGAGCTATTTTCTCTTCATTGATATGCCCTGTGACCATAAACACATAGTCTGGGTTAGACCGTTCTATCTCAGCAACTTCCTCTTCAACATATTCTGTAGAATTAGTATATGTTTCTGCGCTATCTGGGATAATGTCTACGTATTGAGCTCCAGCATATAGTTGTTCAATAGATTCATCCGTTACGACGCTAGAATGGCGGGCGGCAACCAATTTGCAGAATCGGTCGTAGGTATCAACTTCGACAGGGAGCACATCTTTGACAAGATTCCATTCTGACCCGCTAACTGCACCGAAACCGTTCTTTGATATGAGCTTAATAATCTGGTTTATTTTCTGAGTATATGCCTCTTCAATAGCAATACCCACTTCAGCCCAGAATAGAGCACTTTCGGACAGTGCTTCCCGAGTCCCTGTTGGTTCAGGTGTAACAACATCATCCTCCGACAGATGTGATTCTGGAACGTATTTTTTCTGTCTTTCAGACTCCATTTGCTCATATTCTACATCAGTAACTACCATCAGTCCCTCGTACTCACCTCGAATTACTACAGGGTGTTCTGTCTTCAGTCGAACGGCTACATCGTTCCACGGTAGATATGGGATTTTAGCATCCGAGCGCTCAATTGGAACATCCAGTAGAATGGTTGGCGTATCCTCTAGCTGTGGTGCGTTTACGGCTTTGAAATACGGTGTCTCAATGGCAACATACGGAACTTCATCTTCAGGAAGGAGCGATTCTAACGGGGCCACGCCGAATTCCTCGGATGATACGCCACCATCCTCTTGATGCTCTTCGTATAGAACTGGAACGCGAGACCACTGTGCCGTTTCTTCAATCCATTCTCTAAGGTCCTCTGCAGATACGTCTTCTCGAACAACAATTTCTAACTTAGTTCCCCGCATGTCTTGGGTTGAAGGTGGAGCCGTTTCAAACCTAGTGAACCCTCCATTTTTCCAGACACCTGCAATAGGCTCACCAAACTTTCCACGAGCGTGCGTCTCCATCATGAAACCCCCATCAGTTCCAGCCAGTGAGAATAGCGCCAAGAACCCCATTCCGAACTGTCCTGTCTTCTGATAATCATCTCGAACAGTTGACCGCCCAATATGAGAGACTACGGTTCGAATCTTTTCCATAGTCATTCCAATCCCATTGTCTTCAATCGTAATCCGAGGACGGGAATCAGTATCATCTATTGTAATTTCAATAACAGCATCATCGGCAGCAAGCTCATGTTCATCAATCGCTCGAAGCGTTGCGGTGACAGAATTTGTCAGTGCTTCTCGAACTCCTGCTTTCGGAGATTGATAAATATCCTCTGCTAGACGATGGAACACAGCGCGTGTTTCCATTTCAAATGCCACGAACTCACCATCTTCGATTACGCTTGTTTGGTCAATATCCGCTGCTCCAAGCTGATAATCAATAGATTCCTCCTCCTCACTCATTGTTAATCTGGCTAAGAACTCCTGTATGATAAAGGTTAAGAATTGTGTTGTATACGTGCATGAAATCGCCGTCGGTTTTTTATCGGTGTTTTCCTTAGCAGTCAGTATATGCAAGAAGCAGTCAGTTCGGGAATTATCCCATACCGTACGACCCGAGGGAAACGGGAATACCTTGTACTGAAAGGTCGTACAGGTGACTGGGAATTCCCAAAAGGAAGTATTGAAGACGAAGAAGAGTTACAACAAACTGCACTACGAGAAATAGAAGAAGAAACGGGGATTTCAGAGATTCGTATTATTAATGGATTTCGAGAAGACTACTCGTACGTGTTCGAATCAAGAGGAAATAAAATTCACAAGACTGTTCATCTCTTCATCGGGCACTCGTTCCAAGCATCTGCAGAACTTTCTAAAGAACACAGTGATTATCAATGGCGAACCTACGAGCAAGCGCGGAATACATTAACACACGATGCAACAAAGGAAATCCTCGATAAGGCACACGAGTACCTTGAACAAACACAGCCCGATAATTTGATTTCTGAGTAGGTATCGGTTTTTTATATACTATTTCTCTACATTTGCGTATGACACAAACACCTGTGGACACACTGAATACAGCAGAGTCTCTTAGACAATTCGTTGAAGGGGTTCGGGATGGGGACATTCGCGGTGATTCCTATACAGAAGATATAACATATACAGTCTCTGTAGAACTTAGCGTTGGCTCCTTCCGCTATGGACAGATTCACCTACGTGTCTTCGTAGAGGAACCAGAATATACGAGTCAACCTGAAGCCTACTACCGTCGACTGTTTGCTGTTGATGGCTCCTATGCCAAACTCCGTCAAGAAATAATTGACCAAATTGAACCTGTGTGCGATATTACTACTTCTAATTCTCATGAATGGCAACAGCCAGACCCGCTTCGAACGAATTATCCGTTTGTCCCAGAGCACCTTGATGCAGACAATACGCATATTTTCGAAGATTATGTTAAAGTTCGACAGCACGTCGCACTTCTCGAATTGATTGAAACAAACCGTTCTAATTAAGTCAATTAATACTGTGCTGGAGATAAGATATAGTCCCTATTTCCTATTAAGATGGTAAAGCGAGGAGTGTGGATGGCTCTTGGTCGTTCACTACATCTCACGGTGTGCACTCATTCAGTCTTGCTCGCAGAGCTCCACAGCGACCGACACAGCATCTTCGAATAAATCCTTGTACGATGAGTCGTATAATGTTGCAGCAGGATGGAGACCCGCTACGACCGTTAGAGAGGCTCCACAGAATTCTTTTTCATACGTGTTACCTGCAACCTTAGTAATCGCAATGGATTCGCCTAGCAGTGTTTCAGATGGAACCTTTCCTAATGTCAATACAGCCTTCGGATTTACAGATGCTAGTTCCCGTTCCAAATGTGGTCGGCAATTCTCTCGTTCAGAAGCTCGTGGGTCTCTGTTGTCTGGTGGGCGACAACGGACTGTATTCGTTATTCGCACCTCTTCTCTAGGATAATCAAGATTAGAAAGGGTATCATTAAGAACTGACCCACTTCTACCTACGAATGGTACACCTTGTTCATCTTCGTTTGCACCAGGCCCCTCTCCAACGAGAGCTAAATCTGCATCGATAGGTCCTACTCCATTCACAATTTGTGACCGTGATGAAACTAGTTCAGGGCATTTTGTACAATCAGTTACACATGTATTATCTTGCGTCATAGTATCGAACCTCATTTAGTACGTTATATTCAATACGTACGTAATCATCTCGCACTAACGAATAACACGAGTTAAGCGTTTCGACTTAACTGTCAAAAATTGTATAGCATTCAGCACTCTCTTTTGTGGTATGAAGCTTATTGGACACCGCGGGTGCCCTGCTCACGGCCCTGAAAACACGGTTCAGGCAGCAGTTGCTGCAGCACGACATACTGACTGTATCGAAATCGATGTTCGTGAATGCGGGACTGGGGAGATTATAGTATTTCATGATGAAACTCTCGAACGCCTCAAGAGTCACACAGGTAGAATCAGTGAAACAGACTGGCAGACATTGTCTGACCTTACAATCGATAACTCTTCAGAAACTATTCCACGACTCCATACGTTTCTTGATAAGATACCTGATGATACAGCCATCAATATCGAGTTGAAGGAGTCAGGAATTGCACACTCTGTCGTAGAAATGGCTGAAGCTGTGGAAAATGAAATCCTCATCTCATCTTTCTCGATGGAAGCACTTAACGAAGTGCAAGAGATTTCGGATATGGACTGTGCTTATCTTTTCCAGACGCACTGGGCTGAATCAGTTTTGTATGCGTTCAGAGAAGACTGTGAATACATTCACCCACACCATGAATTGCTGTCTGAAAAACGAATGGAGCAAGCACGTGACCTATCTTTCAAAGTAAATAGCTGGACTGTTCGCTCATCCGAAGTTATGGAGAAACTTAGGGCACTTGAGGTCGATGGTGCAATTACTGATGATTGGGAACTGTAGAAACACTCAATGTTCGATAAACACTACATTTCAGGAACGCCAATAGGTTGAAACCGCTAGGTTTATACTCTTCAAAGCTAACAACTGTATTACGATGACGGACCCTTCCATATACCAAGTAATAGAGCATGCGTTTCGGGAGTTAGATAGGGTGGTCGAGGATGAATCTCCCGAGAACGATGCTGCAGAAATCCTCCAACATCTCACAAAAGACGGTGGTGGAATTCATGTTCCTGAAATCGATGAATTCTATCCTCGTTACGAACACGTCAAAGCAGTCCAAGAACGAGTTGAAGGTGAATACGCATATGCCTATGGATTAGATGGCAGTACAACCAAATCTCTATCGTTCAATAATGGGCTCGTAGTAAGTGCAGGTGTCGCAGCCGCAGGAGTCACAGAACGGAATACTATCGACTCTATTAGTACGCGTAGTACGATTAGTATAGTAACCTATTTCGATGATTACGATATTGATATAGATGTTGAAACCCAGAACAAGGATATAAAGCTGGAAATCAATCAATTTCCCCGATTGACGAATATGAACAGCGAACTTCCAAACTGGATTTCATCCATCGCTCGGACGTACGCTGAAGGATTGCATTTTGAATGGCTGGCAGAAGATGCTGACCAACCTGTATTCGTTGATGGTCCACTCCTTCCCGTTGATGTTCTCATCTGGGCTCTCTATGACCAACAAGGGAGTCAAAGCGGAACACCCATAGAAGACTGGCCTGAGATGATTCATGGAATTCTTCAAGCATATATAAACGGTATTGAATCCTGTATCCGTACGCAGACTCCTGTCTTTGGCGTACAGAAATCAACCGTAGCTACCCGAGTTATTGATGCCCTCAAAGAAAAAGAACCAGAACTCGATGGAAATATACCTTGGACAAACGATACAAAACTCTTCGATGCTGCACTTCGACCCGACGACCAATCCCTTATCAGTTACACTCCATGGTATCGTGAGGAAGAATTCCAAGTCGGACGCAACAAAAACCGTATTGTTCCACTTAAGGACTATGATGGCGTCACGTTCAAATACGGGAGTGCAGAAGACTATGTCCGAGAGTTATTCTTTGTTAAACCCCCTACGCAGGATACAGTATTCCGTATAGGTGTACCTGCGATGCTGTTCGACCAAAATATCATCGATAGAACTACAGCTCGTGATATTGCATTAGCTGAGATGGTTAAGACATACAAGGAACCCCTTCCAATCGTAATTGCTGATGAAAAGGTGCGGATTCCAAGGGAGCTTAGAAATGAATTCAGAAGCCTTTTTACGGAGTCCTCCCATGAAGGATATAACGAACAACGAGAATTCGACAGATTTGGTGATAACAATGACTGATAATGAAACATCCCCTGAAGACGAATTAGAACAGTTAGAGAATAAACTTGACGGCGGGCTCGAAGACAACGGAGAAAATAGTGGTGAAGAATCAGACGGAACCTCTGCGCGAAAGCCCAGCCCGTTCGAAAACCCAGTCCCCGATACCCGCATGGGTCATGTTACGGCTGCTGGTGAAGGGCTGAAAATCGGTCGTGACGAAAATACATTATACGCAGCACTCTACTCTGAAGCGGGAGACGAAATCCAGGTTGATGATTATATTCGGATACCATATTATCAACCTGATAAGATAGACGATATTAACGACGATGTCGAAGTCAAATCGCAGTTACTAGCAACAGTCAAATCCCTATCATATGCTACTCATCTGGATGATAAGCGGATTACTACATCCGATACGTTCGGAGCAGAACAGTACAGTTATCTGGCCGAACTCGAACCAATTTCACTTATTGAATTAGATGAGAATTGGGTTGAATTAGATGAACCTTTTGTTGCTGATTTCGTCAGTATACCTCCACGACCAACCGTACGCGTGGATAAAATTTCGAACAATGAATTCCTCCGATGTGGACTAGATATTCCGAGCGATGGAATTTACGTAGGTGACATGGCTGTTAACGGCGACCGTATCCCTAACGTCGATGACCCATTAGAGTACTATCTCTTCAATCCTAACGCCGAGACTGACTATGATGGAGAACCAACTATTTTCCGTCATGTTCTCGTTGCAGGTTCTACGGGTACAGGAAAAACTCACACGAGTAAGAATATTCTCCGCCAGTATGCACAACCCCTAGAATACGAGATAGACGTGCCTGCGAACGACCCTGAACGAGAAAATCGAAATACTCGAACACGGAAGTTAAATATCACAATCATCGACCCTGAAGAAGAGTACGCCCAAATGGGTGACGACCCAGTGAATCAGGAGGATAGAGAACGGATTGAGGAATTTTCCGAATCTCGTATTGGTCTCCAGTACGGCGGTATCGGTGGTGAAACAGATTTCAACGTATATGCGCCGATTACGGGAGATAGTAACCTGAGTGAACTGGATACCCAAGGTAGTGAAGTTCACGAATTCGGAATTCCATTCGAAATCGTCAATTATCACCGCAAGCTTATGATGCCAAATAACCCTGGTGGACCAACCATACAGGCTATTAGTGAAATCCTTGGTGATTACTTTTCTGAAGCACAAGGTACACCCACATACGAAGGATTCAAAAATTGGTATGATATTACAAAACGTACAGAATACACACAAGAGTCGAAATTCAATGAAAGCATTGTTGACGCGGCAGAGAGGCGGTTGTTCCGTAATGAATATGACGACGTGTTCGACAAAACTTCCACTTCACTCACAGATGCTGACTTTGTTGAGGATATGTTCGCGGAAGGACAGGTTAGTGTTATCACGACAGGGCACCTCAGAAACGAGTCACAAAACCTAGTTATTCAGGCTATCGCCTCTCATATCGTAGAGAACAAAGTGAGCAGCGATATTCCTGAGAAGTATACACCAATCAAAGGTACGCCGCTGGTGATGGCATTGGACGAAGCACATGAATATGTGAACGAGCCAAGTACGACTCGTGAGGAGTTTATCATCGACAAGTTCCGCCGCGCTGCTCGCCGTGGACGTAAAGATAAGTTCGGGTTATACTTCATCTCACAGGACCCAGAAGATATTGACGGCGAGGTTAGAAATCAGTTAAACACAAAGATATATCTCCAACTTAAAGAACGTGTTGCTAAGTCGCCTGACGTGTACATCCCTAATGAATTCAGAAGTCGTATCGCTCAATTCAAAAAGGGTCAGATGATGGTCGACCAACCAGGAGTCAACCCTGTTGAACTGCAGGGTCTAGACACCTGTCTGACAAAACACACGAAGTAGTCAGCTTGGAAAACTCTTTGGGGTGTGTTTTTGTTGGTTCAATTATGACAGACAAAGAAAATGTAGAATCGTTCACGTTTACGAGTTCTATTACCATTTCCGAGCTTGAACAAGCACAATTACATATCGATGCTATCGAGACAGAAGCAGATTCCATTCAGAACTTGATTGGGGAATCTGATTCACAGGTCGCTGCAAAAATTGAGCAGCTGGAAGAAGACACAATTCACCTTCGAAAGCTCTTACTTGCTATCGAGAGTGCAGAATCCCAACCCACAGAAACAAAGAACTAGTTACCAGCCAGATTTTAGACGGATGGCCGTTTTCTCAGGAAGTCCTTGTTCTTGAACTGCATCCATGACCGTTTGGATGTCGTACTCTACACGATTCAGTTGAACTGTGTTATCATCTGTATCGACAACAGCATATGCCGCATCAGTATTATCATCTCTTGGTTGTCCGACGCTGCCAGGATTCAATACCAGTTGACCTTCAACATACTCTGCGTGTTGCACGTGAGTATGACCAAGAAATAAACCTTCGAAGTCATCCATATACTTTCCCATGCGTTGGAAATCTTCAGGTCGGACATACATGTCTTCCACTGCAGGATGACTGTGAACCACACGGTACTTCTCTGCAGCAACATCTTCTAATGGAAGCGATGTAACCCATTCATATTGTTCTTCCGAGAGTTGCTGTGCAGAATGAATCAATCCTTGGTACGCCATGTGATTTTGACGGTATTCCTCAGGATTCTGCATCTCACGGTCGTGATTTCCTCTGACAATAACATCACATTCATCTCGAACTGTATCGACACATTTTGCAGGCCAGGGACCATATCCAACGATGTCACCACAACATACTAAGCGGTCGACAGACGGCATGTCTTCGAGGACCGCATCGAGTGCGACCTTATTCGAATGAATGTCTGAAATCACACCTAATTTCATGCTGATACGTTCTTATTTTGCTATTAACTTGAACGTTTCGGTTAGATTAGAAAAATTAGTCCTTAAGGGATGAGAATTTAATACCATTATTAACAATATATTGATATGAGACGATTTAATATTGAGAATAAAAGCTTCTCTTCCGAAGACACTCTGCCTGAGCTTATTCAATCGTACTTTGGACCAATCTCATATTGCGACCCAGTTGAACAAGAGTACGTAATTGATGAGCCCGAACATGATATTCTTGAAAAAGTTGTAATTGATATAGATACAGAAGATAATTATCTGAATTTGCATTTTGAAGAAGTAAGTGTCGAACGAGCAAAGAAGAATAACTTACTCCATGCAGTTCCTGACGCCATCAATGCGAAAAACGCGTTCCTGAATAAAGTGACAGGGAAAACAGTTGCTGATAGGAAAAAGGAATGGCGTGAAGATGTGCTCCCATTGGAGGAAGATGTTGTTCGGTTTCCAAACACTGCTCAGTAGTCACAATCCGCCGAAATGAGATAAACTTCTTACGCTATGGTTTGTTACTATTATAACAAATGAGCAGTGAATATGAATTTCTTGTTCGATATACAGCGACAGGCGCTGACGGAGAGCAGCAAATTGAATCTCAGTGGGTTGTAGAAGTCGAAAAAGATTCTACAGATGATGCGAAAATGCGGTTTTTAGAAATAATTGATGATGTATCATACTGGTCATTCGATATTACATCCGTCGAAGAGAAGAAAGATTAATTATAGAGTTCTCAGCGCCGCCACCCTGTTTTCAAAACATATTTGTTATCTTAGTACATTGATATGAACGTGAAATTATTCGGAGTTTACGAGGGAGCCGCGTACTACTTCGACGCTGCGATAGAGCACGCTGAGAACGATAGATACGAGACGGCAATTGAGTTCCTCACGAAAGGGTACAAGCATATCGACAAAACACCCGCTGTACGCGAATCAAAGGCGAGGGCACATACAGAAACAGCTGTAAATGCCCTCCAAGAGGAACGATGCGATTCTGCAAGAGAACAGCTTAACAACTTGAAACGTATCGTCGAGCAAAAGCAAGGCTCTTCCCTCCAGTCCTGTCCTGACAGTCAGCGGTGAATTTTTACCTCTCTAATGCGTATGTACAACTGATTATGGGATTTGGTTCATACGATGAGAGCGAACAGGAACGGCAAGAGATAGATACAAACGACGTGGATGCTGATTTTGAAACTGTAGATAATTCTGGACACAGTGGTGATGTTGAATTTGAAATGGAAGATACCGATTCTGCATTGGAGCGGCTCAAGAAAATCCAAAAACAGAATGAAGTCGATGATGAGGACTCTGAAGAAGAATAAGTTCTATTCTGGAGAGTACTCTAAAACATAAGAATCCTCACCATCCTCATAGTATGAAGTATGAATAGTATCAATACGGAATCCCATAGATTCGTAAAATTCAACGGCTGATTCATTACTAACACGTGTATGACAAGATATAGTTGGGTAATCCTCTTTAAGTAAATTGATTGTCTCCGCCCCGAGACCTTGTCCTTGGTATTCTGGGTGAATAGCCAGAATGGACAGATAGTGATTGTTGTTCATTATCGCAAATCCTACAACACCATCCATTTCTTCTTGGAGTATGTAGACCTCCCCCTCATTGTAAATTCTCCTAAAAAAGGACCACTTTTGATGGAGTAATGATTGTTCACTCCGAATGAGTTCCTTAACTTTCCACACCTCATTGAGGTCTGATTTGTCCCCTTGTGGAACTCGCTTAATCTGCACGTTCATGCTATAGTAACATAGTTCGTTACCTTATAAAACTTTGAGGGATGGCCGAGCGTTGAAAAGAAACACATTATAGGCTGGAGTATAGTATAGTAACTAATGACGGACTCAGTGAATCCAGAGGAAAGTATATATCTCACGCGTGGTGAAAAAACCGTTCTTGTAGACGCGCTTCGATGGTATCTCGACGAGCATGAAATGCCTGAAAGAAACTCTGACGATATGGAAACCGCTAAAGAAATACTGGACGATACACAGTATCTTGACCTGAGTTTAGTTGATGGTAATCTCATCCGAGAAACACTGCTCGTTGAGTTCAGTTTAGCTCTCAAACCACACATCCGTGAAGGCGATAACCCAGAAGCAACGGGAGGATTCTACAAAACACAATTTGAAGGTATAAGTGAGAAGATAACAGCACACCAGAAACAAAACAATCCGTTTTATTAACTATCCTTTCGTGGGTCTATTTCATATCCTGTGAATTCAACAACCCATACAGCCTCGGTTGAATCCCATGACCCATGCATTTCTTCCCAGAGTTCTTTGAACTCGCTAAGCGTGTACCCACCCTCTGCTTGAGCTGCATCTTCTGTCATATCACCTAACGGTTCTTTATACACGTTGTCAACCACTATGTATGCAGGAGAATCCTCACGTGGTGTAAATAAGGATGTAGATGCTCGATACGAATTTCCAACCTTCACTTGTTTATCATCCCAGCGTCGTCGAGTTTCATTTTTTGTTCCATCGAGAATTTGTTCAATATGGTGCTCTGTAAATAGCATAAGTGAGCCTATGTCTATAGATAGTTAAAACTCACTGTCGAGAATAAAACACGAAAGAATTCAGAGTGAAAGTTTACTCAACGTAATCAATATCGCTCAGTGCTTCTGAGGTGTTTGATTCGACTTCCTCTTCGACGTGCTCGCCACCATAAATCTGTGGAGACTCAACCCCAGTAATTACAATCATTGTGCGGATTGTTCCCTGGAGTTCTTCGTTCACGCCCGACCCCCAGATGATACGTGCGTCTTCTGAGACACGCTCGTTTAGGAGTTCGACAACACCCTGAGCTTCTTCGATTTGCATGTTCGGTCCACCCGTGACGTTAACTAGAACATTTGACGCATTCGAGATGTTCACGTCAAGGAGTGGCGATTCGAGAGCCTCCATAACGCTGTCCTGTGCTTTGTCCGTTGTGTCGGCTTCACCCAGACCAATCATCGCGACGCCACCACCTTCCATGATAGTGCGAACGTCAGCGAAGTCAAGGTTGACTAGATTAGGCTTCGTGATGAGCTCAGTAATGCCCTTAACACTGCGCATTAGAACTTCGTCACAGAGTCGGAATGCCTTTTGAAGCGGAAGGCTTGGCGCGAAGTCGAGCAAACGGTCGTTTGGTACGACAATTACAGTATCTGCGTGCTCACGAAGCTGTTTGAGTCCGCCATCTGCGTTGTCTCGTCGAGCCTTTCCTTCAGCAGAAAACGGAGTAGTTACGACAGCGATAGTAAGTGCGTGCTCGCTTGCGATTTCTGCGACAACAGGAGCAGAACCCGTTCCTGTTCCGCCACCCATTCCAGCAGTGATGAATACCATATCCTGGTCGGATACGATATTTTCTATTGCTTCCGAATTCTCTCGGGCAGACTCCTCACCACGCTTTGGAACGCTTCCAGCACCACGACCACCACAAGTCTGTCGACCAATGAGCAACTTGGTCTCTGCTCGACTGTGCTGAAGGTCTTGTGCATCAGTATTGACAGCAACTAGAGATGCACCTTCGATACCTTCATCTGCAATACGGTTAATCGTGTTGCAGCCACCTCCGCCACACCCAATCACGGAGATTCGAGTGCGGAGGGACTCAGCAATTTCAGCAATTTCTTCGTCACTCATTCCTTTGTCAGTCGATACCTCTGGTCGGTTCGACTGTGGAAGTACCTCACCAGTGTCCTCTTCTGTTTCGTCCTCGTTTTCTATTGCATCTTCAACGATAGATTCCATCAACAGTTTATTCTGCCACAACACTAATGATACTTACGCCGTTTATTAATGGAAAATGACACTTATTGGCTGTTATTATTAATTTATTTACACTATAGTGTTAGATTCTGGAGACAAATCCAAACTTTTAATACCTTGCGTTCACTTGTGGGTTAATGAACACAAACGATGGTTGACATGGCACAAAATTTAGTTGTACGAGATGTCGATTTGCGGGTTCTCACCGTGCTTACGCTAGCGATTGTCGCCAGCGAAATAGCTAGCGCGGGCGTCATTATCGCAATGGCTAGCATTGGATTCATGTGGGCATTCCTCACAACGCCCGATACACGAGAACTAGTCAACGACATCGTCTATACTGCCGAGGAGTCTCTGGAACCCGTCACCCACACTTATCTCTGGCAAGTGTACGGACGAACTCTCGCCTACGCGCTGTTCATCCTCGCCGTCACGGTTCTCGCCGTAATCTAAGAACTTCCGAGAAACGTGACGTACAGTTTTCCAGTTTATACTTTCAGAATCCGTTCTAATTCACGTACCTACCGAGCGAAAACAGAAGTACAAATTGACTTCTTCCAAACGTAGACTACTATTCTCGATTTACGGCACTGGTTTCTGTTGCTGGACTTTTTGTAACGCGGTACGCTACATCTGCATTCTGAATCATATTATCTTTGTGGCTGACGACAATTACCTGTGGGACATCCCAGTCTGTTATCTTATCAATCACATTCTGGAGGTTCGACACGTGTGTGGTGTCAAGGAATGTTGTCGGTTCATCTAGGATGAACGGTGGGAGAGTATCTGCATTTCCTTGCCGTTCAACAAGTAATCTGTACACACCCGCCCGAATTGCCAGGCTGACAATCGTCTCTTCACCACCAGAAAGCTCAGATGGTTTGATTTCAACATTGTCTCCCGTAATCAACGTGATTGAGTAATCATCATCAATCTCTAAGCGTTGATAGATTTTGCTATGATATACAGACTGGAATACTTCATTTGCATACTTGTTTAGTAGCCCAATGTTTTCCTTGCGAAGTCGTGTCTTGACAGTATGATATGAATCAATCACTTCCTCAGCTTCCCGTTCTTTCTCTGCTGCCTGCAGTTTTTGGGATTCTAGCTCACGGCATCGTGCTTCTGTCTCCTCAACATGACGGAGTTCTTGTTTCGTTTCAGCAATATCATCCCGAACTTCGGAAAGACTGCTCTCTGCAACTGATTTAACTTTCTCAGCAGTACGGAGTTTTTCCTCCGCTTTCTCGACGCGTTCCTCCAACTCTTCTACATCAATACCTTCCAGTTGCTTTTCCAGCTCGTCGCGTTTCTTTTCCGCATCCAACCGTTGATTCAGTGCCTCTTTTTTCAGCTCTTTATGGTGCTCAATATCTGAGGCTCGTGATTCAATCTCCTGAGTTAAATCATCCAAGGAATCAAATTTCTTTTCGATATTCTCAAGCGTTTCTACACGGCCTTCCAGCTCATCTAACTTTTCTTGTTCTTCATCAAGCTGTTCTTCAAGTTGTTCCTTGTCTTCTTGTGTGGACTCCAGTGCTTTTTGTTCCTCTGCGAGTGATTCCTTCGATGTTTCTAATGAATCACGTGCTTGGTCGAGTTGTGATTGCTTATCCTGGAGTCGCTTTGTGATTTGCTGTTTTGTTTCTGTCAAACGTTCTCTCTTCGAAGAGACAGAACGGAGGCTATCAATATGCTCGTCCAGCTCATCTAGTAAGTTCTGCTGGTCCTCCATTGCATCAGCCTGTCTACGCACTTTTTCAACATCATCATCCAGCTCATCGAGATGATGTTGAAATGTGTCGTCTACCGAGTCATGCTCATCTTCACAAATTGGGCACACACCTGTCGACTCTAATTGTTCGTACTGTTCATACTCTAACTCCGTCGCTCCAAGAGACTCGTATACGGATTGTGCACGCTCTAGCAATTCTTCTCTGGCACGTGGAATATGCGTGCCTCTAAGCTCAGATAGTGTTGCTTCAGGCGGGAGGTCAAGGTCTTCACACAGTTCCTTGAGTTTCGTTTTCTTCAGTTCATAAAGAGTGTCTGTTTTCTCTATTTGTTGTGTTGTGTTTTCCAGTTCTGTTTCAATCTCTTCGATGGACTCGTTGAGTAAATCCACGGTATCCGTAGCACTATCAACAGAGTCTTCCAGCTCACGAATCGTATCCTGATGCTGATTGATTGTCGTTCGAACGTTTTCTAACTCACCTTCTCGAAGCTTTGTAACTGTCGTCTTCTGCGCGTCCCGTGCAGTCCGCGCTGTTTCTAACTCTGATACAACGGTTTTCTTTTCAGCCTCGATTCCTGCCTGGCTACAGGAATCCTCAATAGCCGAGAGAAACGCGTCGCGTTCGACTTCGATGGCTTTCTTCTCTTGCTCAGCTTCTTTTTGCTTCTGCTTGCGGTCTTCGTGTTTTTTCTCCGCATATGCGACTGCTAATTCGGCTTCTTCCTGCTCTTCAATCAAATCCTCATGTTCTTCCAATGCCTGTTCAGCATCTGTTTTCATTCCTGAATATTCATTGATATGCTCTTCGGCATTTCCTTTACTATCTTGAAATTTTTTCTTTTGTTTTTCGAGCTCTTTCAACTCATCCTGTAGTGTATTTTTATCGTTGTATTCGTCGAGCTGCCGTTCTTTTTCTGCCAGTAAATCGTCGATGCGTCGTTTCTGAGCACCGAGTTCACGACGAGCTTCATCCATTCGCTCAATGTACGCGTCGAGTTTACTCAGACCTAATAGACCATCGATAATCTCTTTCCGTTTGTCATCGCCTGCATGGACCATCCGTGAGATGTCCCCTTGCTGAACGTAGACACTATTGATGAACGATTCTGGTCCAAGGCCGACGAGCTCTTGAATAGTCTCATCTACAGCCTTAACGCCTTCTACAGGTTCATCTAATGCGTCCCCTGTGAGAGTACAGGATTTGGTCGATGCTTGACGACCTCCATCATCGTCTTCTCGAACGCGAATCTCCCATTCAACAGTATAGCAATCATTTCCAATACTGAATGTTAATTGAATCTTGCCATTCTCTGCGGTCCGACGAACGAGTGAATCAAGAGTCAAGTCATCATCGATATAATCGAGAATATTGCTTAGGTACAATCCACCGAAAATACTCCCAAGAAGTGAGCTTTTTCCTGCTCCGTTATCTCCGTAGACAAGAAGAAGACCTTCTTCAAAATTAACGGTGGTCTCACCATAGCTTCGAATGTTCTCCATTGTGAGTGATTCAATCTTCATTGTTCTCACCTCGTACCATATTGAATTCCTCCTCAACAAGAGGACGGATGTCAGTCTTGTTCACTGTAAGGTCTCGGACTATGTCTTTATCAATCTTCCGAACTGTGTCTGAGACATCATCAAGTTCGTCATCAATCATCCCCTCTATGTCAATAGTCGTCGGGTCCGCTGCATCCACAGAGTCAAACTCCAAGGTTTCTGGTGTCCGTTTATCGCTTACATACGGCACAGCAATATCTAAACTTTCCATCACAGCGTACGCGTCACTAGGACTTACAGGCGAATCAGTTGACCCTTCTAAATTAAGTACGACTACAGAATCCTCGATGTAGTCGCCGACCTCCGAAGTAATCTTCTCTCTGATGTCACTACGACCCGAATCTTCGCGGAGATTCATGGTTACGGGTTCAAATGGACGAGGAACCATATCCCTCACACCTTCCAATTTTCGACGAGGATATTCACTAAGTTCCTCATCTTCAAATCGAAGAATCCGTACAGTTGGGTCTTCATCTGTTGTACTCGTTCGCTCAGTGGCACCAGCATAGAATACAGGCACACCATTCACATCTTCATGTGCGGGTGCATGGTAATCCCCTAATGCTACAGCATCAGGAGTGATATTCAATTGGTCTAGTACAGGCTCCAGGCTCCGCTTAGCTTTCATTGGCGGGACGAGTTCAACAAACAGTTCATGCATGCAAAGTACAGTTGGGATATTATCCTCTTCAGGCGGAGTAACTTCGAATTCAGCTTGTTCCCACTCTACGTCACGAAACGAATCGAATCCGTAAACCGCTACACTATCGTTTACTATAAATGGATTTGAATCTAATCGGTATACATTGTCAAGAGTTTCAAAAATATCCATCCATTGATTATCCCATTTGCGTTCGTGGTTACCTACAATACCCAGAAACGGAATATCTGCTGAATCTAAACGCTTGATTGAGGAGAATGCTTGCGAAATAGCATTGGTGTTTGGGTTACGGTCGTCAAAAAGGTCACCTGTATGAATAACGGCATCAACGTCGTTCTCGATAGCAATATCTACAGCTGTATCAAATGCTCGTGCGAAGTCAGATGCCCTTATTTCGCTGCCATATTGGCGCTTTCCAAGGTGGGTGTCACTTACATGGAGAATCTCTGTGCCCATAGTTACTTACTCCTGATTTAGACCTAGTACTTGTAAAGGTTTTTGGTCTGGACTCAATCGACGAATAGACTAAGTTATATTAATATGATATATTATGTATGAGTAAATTACAACGTGGAACGAACGAAATCAGAGAAACGCCGAAAAATGTAGCGACATTTGCCGTATTTGGTCTCTACATGCTTTTATTAGCCTTTAACGCTGTCCTTGTGATGACAGGGTCCGAATGGTCGACGCTGAATGCAGGGGCTGTAATTGCACTTGGTGCTGGATTATGGTATGCAATGTAGTAATTTGGGAAACTTTTTTCAATAATGGCTCGTAAGTAATAATCACGCAAGGTTGGTGTGGATACATAAATGGTAGTCACAGACGCTGATGGTTGTGAATTTTAGGAAGTGTTCTTTGTTCTTCCACGATTGAGACTCAGTTCGATATTATTTTTGAGGTTATTATATAAAGTAAGCGTTTATTGTAAAAGGTATTTAATAAGTGTTAAATAGGATATTGTTCAATTATTTATTGGCAAATGACACAGCCGACTATACCAACCGATGAACAGCTTGCTCAAATAGAACCAGACGATGAATCTGTAGTCGCTCGTGAGGAAGACGAAGGCGTCTCACTCGAAGTGTACGTTATCTCTGGGAGCTCATCACGTGATACATCTGCACGGACATATACGCGTGCGTTCGGTCACTATTTTGTGTCCTCCAACAGTGATGCAACAACAAAACTCGATGATTTGTTCGCTGAATTTACTTCCGATAATGGGATTCTCAGTAGCTTCCGCCGACCAAGACATGAGGCCTATGAAGTAATTGTAGAAGTACGTGATGTTCTCGCCACGGATGCTGAGTTCAGTGGTATGAATGAGGTTTCACTCGAAATTCCATCTCACAGCGAACACATTGAAACAGTCGATGAGTTCCTGGACGAAGTGCGTTCCGATGTTAAAGATAACTGATTACGCCTCACTACCTGGTTCTTCTCCATTTACCATTGCTACAAACCCATCCGTAGAATGCTTTGCAAATGCTAAAGGTTTCAACACTTCGTAATGGTCTGTATAGATTGTATGAATTGGTTCTTGCCCTGGAACACCAATAGGTCTCTTTGATGTTGGCTCAATAGGAATAAACGTTGATTCTAGTGATGAGACTTCAGTATACTCATAATCATCATCGTCGTCTTCCTCTATCATTTGTTCGAACGCCTCAATGGTTTCCTCTTCAAGACAATCTACGTTAACGCCCGTCATCATATGATTTGGCGCAAAGAGAACGGATGTCTCGATTTCAAGACCTTTGCTGAGCATACCATTCAGTAGCACTGTCGTATCTTTGCAGTCACCGTATCCTGTTACAGCTGTCATCTGAGGTGTTCGAATATATTCGTACTGCCCTTCTGTCTCCAAATCGCTTTTCCATTTTAGCTCTTGAACAAACTCAGATATAGTCTGAATTTTCTCAAATTCAGAGTCCGTATCCAACTGATTCAGTATAGTCTGTGCGAGATACTCTGCAAATTCGTTTTCTATTGCGTGTTTATGTGACTTCCCATATCCAAGGAGACGTGTATGTGAGTTGTACATCTGCTTGCTGACCAGGTATTCGTATGTTTTACCTTTCAATTCCTGTTCTATTATGAAATACCCACGCCGACTACGACGTGTGAATTTGTCTGTTGTTTTGTCTTCAGAAGGGTATTCGATAGCATCGGAATTCTCTTCAACGCTATTAGAACGTGTTTCTAATGGTTCGGATTCACCAATGTACGTCCAGCTCTCCTCTGACTCTTTTTTATAATACGCTGTGTAGGCTGTTTCCTCATTACGCTTTTGCGTTTCTAACGGTACTGTAACTCTCTCGCCAAGGTCTCGGTCTGATATAGATACTGTCTCCTCACTGAGTATCTTGTCTGGTTTACTGTACAAATTTTGTGTGATAAGAATCTCGCCCGCGCCACGAAGTGATTCAGGAATCCGTATTTCAATATCCCGTAACGATTTTGGAACGAGTTGTGCAGGCTCATATGATATTGTATGCACTAGTGGAGGAACCGTATCTCTCAGGAGAGTAGGGGTCTTCTTGAGAAGAGTATACCCTAGGAGAGTGGTTCCAACACCACCCAAGAAATTTCTCCGATTCATTATATTATTATTTTACATAATAGCCCTTGTAATTTTTCCATCATTGGGGCTGTATGTGTGCGAATAGCACTCATGATGAATAACACAACATTTATAATTGGTGTATGCAACATATCAAGAATGTTTCCAAAATACTTTTAAACCTGAGAACTAATCCTATAAAATGCTATGGCTGAACGTGAACGAATTAGACAGTCTAATAATTCAGAATACGAATCTGAACGAGACGAAGCGATAAGTAATGATGTATGTCCAGAATGTGATGGAGAGCTGCGGCAGGAGGCGGATGAGAGGGTTTGTGCTGATTGTGGATTGATTGTAGATACTCAAGCCATTGATAGGGGTCCAGAGTGGCGTGCGTTTAATCATCGCGAGCGTCAAGAGAAATCTCGTGTTGGTGCGCCAACGACCCAGACAATGCACGACAAGGGTCTTACTACAACAATTGACTGGAAAAACAAGGACGCATATGGGCGGAATATTGGTGCTAAGAAACGGTCCCAGATGAATCGTCTACGGCGGTGGCAGGAGCGGATTCGAACAAAAGACGCAGGAGAACGAAATCTTCAATTTGCCCTTTCAGAAATTGACCGTATGTCGAGCGCACTCGACCTCCCAGACAGTGTTCGAGAAGTGGCCAGTGTACTATACAGAAAGGCACTCAAGGAAGACCTAATCCGTGGGCGTTCAATTGAAGGTGTTGCAACGGCCTGTCTTTATGCCGCGTGTCGTCAGGAAATGCTACCTCGCTCACTGGAAGAAATCGAAGACGTATCCCGTGTTGAACGAAAGGAAATCGGTCGAACATACCGTTATGTTTCGAAAGCACTTGGCTTGGAAATGCAGCCCGTAGACCCAAAACAATACGTTCAACGATACTGCTCTGAGCTTGGTCTGAGTGAAAAGGTGAAAACGAAGGCCATGGAAATTATCGATGTTACAGCTGAAAAAGGGTTGCTGAGCGGTAAATCACCCACGGGATATGCTGCAGCAGCAATTTACGCAGCTGCACTCCTATGCAATGAAAAGAAGACGCAGCGAGAAGTAGCTGAAGTTGCACAAGTAACCGAAGTTACTATTAGGAACAGATACCAAGAGCAAATTGAAGCGATGGAACTTGAATAACACTCAGGAGTTTTGAGTGTATACTACTTATTTCAGTTTATAAAGGATAATAAAGTCCGAAACTTCTCATATCCGATTAGGGTGAAAAGTAGCTCTAATACCTCTATATTTACAGAAGTGAGAACGCTATGATTACGCTCTAATACTTATCTTGTTGGCAACAAAGAAATTCCATTCGAAACATTTATCTATACAACGGCATAAGAAGAAGATGGGTCGAAGACCAATGTATGACCTTACAGCATTCCAGCGCGACATCTTGATGGTGATTGCTGGAGAAGACGAGCCGCATGGACTGGCGATTAAAGAAAACCTCGATGAGTACTACGGTGACGACATCAACCACGGTAGACTCTATCCAAATCTCGATACCCTTGTAGACAAGGGTCTGGTCGAGAAAGGTGAAAAAGACCGACGGACCAACTTCTACGCTCTGACTAACCGTGGACGCCGCGAAATCGTCGCACGACGGGAATTCGAGGACAAGCTTATCGGCGACCTCGTAGAAGAAGAGCGTGCTGTTGCGTAAAAGCCAGTAGTGCTGCTGCCTTTTAGAGACTAATTCTTGCAGCAGCAACCGTAAGTTATTATACTATACAAACAAACACTCGCCTATGCAATTCCCATTTCGTGGCGAGTTACAAACAGATACTCCTATCGATTTGGTCACGACAATTGAAAGTGGTCAAACCTTCCTTTGGAATAGAGTAGATGCCCCGATGTTTAGCCAAAATCAGAGTTCAAATCCTATATACACTACTACTCGACCAGACCCAGATGGTGTTATGACTATCCGATTAACTCAGTCTGATGAACATACACTCCAGTGGGAAACAACTCATACTAAAGCAGGACGATTTATTCAACACGTCTTCCGATTAGATGAAAATATGGATGAGATTCAGAGAGAGCTTATCTCAAAAGACCCTCACGGTGTTATGGAAGACGCGGTTGATGAATTCAAAGGATTGCGTGTTGTACATGAGACGTTGTATCCTACGCTTATTTCATTTATTTGTTCTACACAAATGAGAGTCGAACGAATTCACAAAATGGTTCAATCTCTTGCTGAAAACTATGGTTCAAAAATGACGATGGATGGTGACACGTACTCAGCATTCCCAAATCCATCTCAACTCTCTACAGCAACAGAAGATGAGCTTAGAGAATTAAAATTAGGGTATCGTGCCAGTTATGTGATTGATTCTGCAAGAGAATACCAGTCTACAAACCGCCTGCCATTATCAGGAGACGCCGTAGAACTTAGAAATAGACTACAGGACTTTGCTGGTGTAGGTCCGAAAGTTGCAGACTGTGTTTTACTCTATGGTGCAGGATACACGTCTGTTGTGCCTGTTGATACGTGGATTGAAAAGGCTGCAGAACTCTATTATCCCACGTACGTGAAATCATCACGGTCTGACACTGCACGCGCCTTGGAGGGCCTGTTTGGAGAGTACGCTGGATTTGCTCAAGCATATCTATTCCACTACATGCGGACTAAAGGACAATTATAAACAATGTCTCGAAACAAATAAATTCCTACGACAACCTAGTACACATGACTCAGATGCCACCCCAACCTGACAAGGCCACACTGCCCGCCTTTGGAGTTCCTACGGCAGCCCTCGATGAATTAGAGTTATCAGGGCTGAAATCGTCTGTGAGTCCTCAAGAGGCAAGCCGCGTCTCTTCAGCGGCTTCAAACACATTCTATGTATTCCCGCGTGCCCCTGATATGTATATTGTCTCATCTGTTGAAGAAGGAAAAGTACAGAATACATACCAAGTGAATCTTCGCAGTACGGCTGCTTGCTCCTGTAATGATTTTCTCTTTCGATGTACCACTCACGGAATTCACTGTAAGCACATATGGCGAGTTCGGTTATTGGTAAAATTAGAATGTCTCCCTGGAACAAATGATGACCCATTTTCGTGGTTTGTAAGTGAATTATACAAAGACAAACAATGGCTAGCTAAACAAGAAATCGATACTTCAGAAGCTGAGCAGCAGATTGACGAATTAGAATCTGATGTAACAATGCAGGGTCGAGAGCATATTGATTACCAAACTTCAATGCGTGAACGTGCACGGATTATGATGCGCACGGCAGCATCCTCGTTGTGACTCTTTTAACCTCAAGAGTAAGGCTAATGGGGTGCCTGTTTGTTGAATTACTTAATGAGCAATCCTACCGTCCCAACGCTTGAAGACTATGGGTACGATGCACTTCACGAGTTTGTTGAAGATGTTCCTGACGATGAGCGGGAACAAATACTCAACGAACTATATGAGCGGCAGTACTCACAGTTTGAATCCCTATCAATTGGTGAATCTCGCGTCATTCAAGGTGGCGGAGCGAAAGTCTATCGGAAAGGAATTGACGAGTATGAAATACAATTCATGTCTCCAACAGAAGAGCTTCGATACACGCTACACCAAGTAATCAACAACGTGTTTAACTAAGCTATTTTATCAGAATTTAGTCAGTTCAACCCTGTTATTCATCGAAACTTTCAAAAGACCTCCACCCTCAGTAGGTTATAATGACACAATTCATCCTATTCGGAGGAAAGGGTGGCGTCGGCAAAACAACCTGTGCATCTGCAACAGCACTATCGTTAGCAAAAGATGGACACAAAACGCTAATTGTTTCAACAGACCCCGCTCACTCTACATCCGACATTTTTGATGTAGAAACAGGTGCTGAACCAACTGCAGTCATGGAACAGTACGAGCTATACGCTATTGAGGTCGACCCAAAGCACAGATTCAACGAAAATTATACAGGAACCGCTAACGCTCTTGTTAACGAAGCAAACCGATTCGGAATTGACATCGATACGGAAGAATTCTCGGGTCTTGACGGAGGAGTTATTGGGAGCGATGAAGCAGCTGTAATTGACCTATTCGCAGAATACGATGATACAAATGAATGGGACTATGTAGTATTCGATACAGCACCAACAGGCCATACGCTTCGGATGCTCAAACTCCCCGAAGTTCTTGATTCTACGGTTGGCACTGTTCTAAACGTCAAGTCTCAAATTGATGGCGTTCGAAGCACTGTCTCAGGACTTATTAAACGAACGGGCGATGATGACGAAGATGAGCCAGGTCTTGATGATATTGATATTGATGAAACACGAAATAAGCTTCAGCGTGTTAGTGACATGCTCCGCGACCCTGCTCGAACTCAGTTCTTTGCAGTAATGGAACCAGAAAAGCTATCGCTTTTCGAGACAAAGAGGCTCCTAGGTCAGTTAGACAAGTATAACATTCCTGTTGGTGGAGTTATAATCAATAAGGTGTTGACCGATATTGATGACTCCTGCACTCTATGTGCTTCTCGATACGACCAACAACAAGAGATTATTGAAGATGCTAACGGATACATGTCAGTTCCACTCCTCCAAATAGAACTGCATCAGACCACCCCCACGGGAGAAAAGTTGCACGGAATAGCCGATAAAATCAAAGTATCTTAGAAAAGTTCTTTCATCATTTCAGAACTAATAGTTATAGAACTCACTAGCACTATATCTTGCAGTGTCGGTTGACCACCCATGCACTTTTCACATATTAGATATATGTATACAACAATAAATGCCAGACCAATTGACTATCGAACGAGATTCAACAGATATGACTGAAGAAGCCGTAGCTGAAGATGAACTCGATGTTCTGGTCGACAAAGAAGAATATGTCGCTGAAGCCCAACGAGAATCTAGAAAACACCGAAAGAAAAAGAATAGCGATGATGGTCTTCTAAATCGAGCAGCAACACGCGTGAAAAACTGGGTAGGAAGGCAACGAAAACCCACGACGGGTGAAATCAAACAAGTTTACCACACGCCTAATGGAATTCGATTAGTTGTAGACTTTGATGAGGATACATTCACACAAGATTTTAAACTTCCAAACAACCCTGGTGACTGTGATATAGAGTCCTACACTATTTTACATCTTCTTGAACACTGTGGGATACATGATGGTAGATTCCTCAACCTCCGCGGTGAATCTGTAAAAGTAGAATCTTATAAAGGTGAACCTGAAATATCTATACCAAAAAAGCATAATCGAATTTCTAGAGCTCTATTCAAACTCGTGCATCTCGGGCGGAGCTTCCGTATGGTTAGACGGAAACACTACAGGAAGAAGCCAACATACAAATTATCTCGCAGAGGGGAAGGATTTGCTTGGATTATTGGTGGGCCTATTCTAATTGGCATTGGATTCCTTTTCCAGTTCGCTGCATTCGCCGCTTCAGAGGTCTTCATCCCCACAGTTTCAGCCCTTCTTGCATTAGGTGCGTTATTATTTTTCCTTGTAGGTTCCGTAGTAACTATGTTCGGTGCTTTTTTCATCCTAATCATGTTCATGATATACGGCGTTGAACTTAGCTCTAAATCTAAAGACTACTTCAAGAAAAATATCTGGCCGTTCTAACTTTCGATTGTATTCCTATATTTTAATATATTAATTAAGTATTTAGTTATAAGTCATTAGGGGCGTAATTTACTCATGAAAACGGCGGATTTGATGATTGAAGGGAGACGCTGACAGAGGTCCGATATACAGAGAGTCGTACTTTCCACCAGGTCCAAAATCCTTCTTTGAACCAAATGCAGCTCGGCTTTTTTCTTCGCTCTCTTGGTTCTCATATGTGAACTGGTCAATTGCACCATCCACTATTAAGTCACTACCTCCTCCATGAGAATCTTTTGGAATATACACGAATAAATGACCTGTTTGTCTACCTTCATCGTCCTCTACGACGCCTTCTGCCATGTAGGCCTTCCCCACTTGAGGCATATCCTCTTCTATATCAATTTTTATATATGCATTGATTACATCACAATTGTTGAATGATGGCATGTTGAGGTAGTGCTTACTACCTATCAAGTTTTTAATCTGACCCTCCATTGTATACTACAACAAAGGGTTTGTTTCCCCATATGTTATATGGTACCGATAGACTTTTCACCCATCTGTTGTGTGTATCGTGTATGAACAATACTAAGCAGTTCGCCATTGACCTCCACAATGAATATCAACCTTCGTGGGATTTAAACCAAACTATTGAATTCGTGTGGAGGTTACAAGCTAAGTGTATTGATAATAAATCAATACGTGATTGGTTTGAGCAATCGGTACAAAATCGTTCTGGAGAAGATATACCGATAACTGTTGATTCCCTCCCAGAACACTTAGGCCGAACAGATTGGCGTTAACTGCTTAGCAGCGCGTCCTGTGCAACTCTTACAGCATCATCCGTATCCTCGGTCTCTGATAGTTCCTCTCCGTTATCGTGCAACTCAGCTAACGAATCTACGAGGTTCTTCGCATCGGAGAAGCTAGCCTTTCGAAGCATACGTTCAAACATATCGCTTTCAGACCAGTTCGGTAGCCGAAGTGCAGCATACACGTATCGGTCTCGAACACGAACGCTCCGTTCGCGGTAGCTGTTTCGTTGGCCGAGCACGATAGTATCGTTGTCCAGATGCTCTTTGACGCGTTCGTACTCGGTTTCGAGCATCGGGACATACAATCCACCTGAGCCAACGTCAGGGATGTTGTAATCCTCTACCTCAACACCTGAGAGAGATTCACCTCCCGCATCCAGCATATCGTCCGACTCAAAGTGCTGTAGGCGCTTCGGCGAGAGAGTGTGAATGAGTACTTTGCCTGGTTCCACGTAATTGTAGACTTCGTCAAACGGTATTGTGCCGTATTTTGTATTCACACGCGGTAGACGTACTTCCTCTTCATCATCTTCTGCCATGCTAGCAAACCCATTTTCCGCACGTTCTGCAGCCTCAGCGAGAGTTTCTGTGATTGACACAACTTCAGGAGTTACAGTGCTGTACGTACCCATAAGCGTACGGACTTCTGCTGAACTGCAATATGCATCTGAGAGTCGCGTCTTAACATATAGCTCAACTTCATCCATGTAGATGTACTCTGGAACTCCACTTACCGAGTTGCTCACGTTGAGCATTGCTACATCATCCATACACCACTCATCAACACCTGCTTTCTCATTTCGAATATGAGTCCATAGTGCTGGTTCAATAAGCGCGTATACAGGCGTCATATCATAGTCCTTCTCATCAGACATCTGCCGAGCAACAGCACCTAGGATAATGCGGTCATGGAAGACACTACTTTCAGGATTCTTTTTCGGATGGAATACGACAGGTCGATTCATGGTCAACAGGTCCTCGACAGTTCGCGTCCCGTGAGAGGTAAGAAGAGACTGAGACCCCATCCAATCGGCGTAGTCTTCATAGAGCATAATCCCTTCAGCATTCTCCGACAGGTAGTCTGCAACCTTTGAACCACATGATGCAACGCAACAGTAATTGTCTGCAAGGCTGTAGTGGTCGCTCACATTGTACTCTCCCGTTCGCGGGAAGAGCAACAGAACATCACCCATTCGCCCTGTAGACCCTAGCCGAACGTCACCATAGCGGTCAATGAGAGACTCTGCTTTCCGTTTCATCGTATTGCGTCCACCACTGGAATAGTGGAGAGTCACTCGTTCATCTTCGACGTTCTCAGCAGAGCCAGACCCACTCGTTGCTGTGATATTCTCTAGTTGGTCTTCAGTTAGTTCAAGCATCTCCGTCGCGTTCGATTTCTTAATCTCTTTCAGCGGCGTCCATCCGAGATGTTTCTTGAACGGGTCGTAGTCGCTGGCACGGTCGACTTTAATCAGATGAGTTGGTTCGTCCGAAAGTTCGACAGCACGCGGCTTCCACGACGTAGCCGCTGTCGTCATAAAGACGCGTTCTTCGTCTTCAACAAGTTCGTGTGCGGCTTTTGTCGGGTACTTCTTCTTGTAGTTCTTTGGTTCGGAGATGACTTTAACGCGCTGTGTCATCGTTAACAGGAACTCAACAAGCTCGTCAGTCGGATTGTTGTAGTCGTACGTCTTCGACAGTTTCTGTTCCACATCACCTGCATCATACTCTGTATCATTGTCGAACTCCGAGAATATGCGTAGCAGAACGTGGCGCTCCATTTCCTCAAGCTGCTGCATAGCCTCGGAAGACGGGTCAAACGAGTCAAGCGTGTCTCGAACAATTTCCAGGTATTGGTCAAGGAGCTGGTCGTTAACGTGGCGCAGGAACTCTTTGTGTCGGCGCAAATTCTCACGCGTCCCCGTCGGTTCAGGAAGCGTCAGGTCATCCTCGGTAAGGTCGTCTTTGAGGACATGCTTTTCACGACGTTCCTCATCCATATCCTCATACATTTCCCGATTCACAGGGACAAGACCTTCATGAGGTCCTTTGATAACAAGCCCATTCTCGTACTTAAGTCGGAGGTCAACGCTCCACGGCAGCTTCTTACGGAGTGCACGCGTTCCACTCATGCGAACAGGGGATGTAATAAGAATAATATCACTTTGTGCAGCAGGAGACGTAGCAGCCTCATAGTACGGCGTTTCAACATGCAACGAAGGCACATCCCCATACTGGTCAGGGAGAGTTGGCGCGTGGAAATCCTCGTTATACCGTTCGTTTCCGTCTTCATCGAGCTCACGGTAGAGAATTGGAATTGGCGACCAACGAGCATGGTTTTCAACCCATTCTCGAAGGTCACTGACACTAATCTCATCCTTGATAAAGTACTCAAACACAGTACCGTACTCGCCTTCTTCAAGATATACGGGCAACTGTCCTTCTTTATCAGGTTCGAAAGCGCCTGGTTTGAACAGTCCGCTGTACGGCCCCTCGTTTGTTCCTCGGGGGTTTGTACACATGATGAAACCACCGTTCAAACCAACAAGTTTGTACGACGCGAGGAAACCCATGCCGTACATTCCTGACATCTCACCTTCATCCCGAGCCGTAGACCGTCCAATAACAGTGAGAACTTCGTTCAACACTTCTTTTGTGATTCCTTCGCCTGTATCACGTAGACGCATTTTCACCTGTTCCCCATCTTGTACTGTAATCGTAATCACAGGGTCATCTACGTCGAAGTCCCGCTGTGCTCGACGAGTAGAAGTGATTGCGTTCGTCAATGGTTCACGCACACCTGCCTCAGGAGTCTCGTAAATATCGTCTGCAAGACGCTTGAAGACTGCCGCTGCCTCGTACTCGAATTCAATTACGTCGTCATCTTCAGCAATACTCCCCGACAAATCAATATCATGCACACCAAGTTGATAGTCTACTTCCTCTGATTCCACGCTTTGAGCCATGTGTATTCCATGATTCAACATCTACCTATTTGAGTGTTATCATCTGCATCGATGGTTAAGTGTAGTGTCCAAAACTGTTAAGAGGTTCGGATACCCGTTTACACATAATGTTCCGAGACAAGACAAACCGCACGTGTACAAGCTGTGAATTCGATACGCTTGCAATTGTCACAGTGAGTACTGGAAACTGGAGCTACTGCCCAGAGTGCGGCGGTGAATTGAAGAACCTTCTCGATTCGAAGTCGGAAGAGTCTGTGGATAATACAGATGATACTACGGATGATGACGGGATGACAACCATTAGCATTGAAACGCCTGATGAAGAGGATGGAGCAGACAATAAAAATGAATCTGACGACACAAACAAATCTGAAGAAAACACATCTAACTCAACAAATTCTGATGAGGAAACAGATAGTAATGATACTGATGAAGATAACGTGGACGAAGCTTTGGATGACCTCGGAAATGATAAGCTCGGGGATTCGTTCGTAGAAGATGAATTGCGAAGACTGCGCGACGAAGATTAGAGTTTAATTTAGGTTGTCTGTACTTTCTGATAACTCACTTTGTTCAATTTCATTTAATTGTTCAAGTGTTCTCTCAGCTAAATCCATTCTATACCAGACGAATCCGCGCATAACCGTACAACAAAGTCCTAACACCCACATCGCAATGATAAACACAAACGGAACCATTTCACCCGTAATCGCTGCAACAGAGTCAAATAAAATCATACATCCAACGCTCGTTAAAAATCCGCCCAGTGCCAGTTTTGTATATCTATGCATGGTACATCGTTTGTGCCAGAGTTAATGAATATTACGGAGAATTCACTATCTCAGTTAAACATAAAATGTATGACGGTGGGGTCTCAACCGTAGTGTATGGGAAACGCAGACCTTAGAGATATTGCTCATATTCGCGAGATTGACCAAACAAGCGTATCTGGTGAATTTGTAGCTGTTGATGCATCACATTGGCTGTATAGATATATGACCACAACAACTAGATTTACTCAAACAGATTCATACACATCGGTTGACGGTGTTGAACTTCCGAATTTGATTGGCGTTCCACGAGGAATTCGGAAGTTTTTCAAATACAACGTAATGCCTGTGTTTGTCTTTGATGGGACTGCCCACCAGCTAAAATCTGATGAAATAGAACGGCGACGAGAAGCAAGAGATACGGCAGCAGAAAAAGCAAAAGAAAGCACAGATGAGATAGAAACTGCTAAGTATAAATCGAGGTCCCAGCACCTGAACGCAGAGATAATTAACACAACGCAAGATGTGCTAGACTATCTCGATGTCCCTTATGTTACTGCACCGCAAGCAGCTGAAGCCCAAACAGCCAGAATGTCTAAAGACGATAAATTCGATGCTGCTATCACAGATGATTATGATAGCATTGTCTTTGGGGCACCTCGCACCATTAGAAAATTTACAACTAGTGAAGAAGTTGTGGAGATTATGTCTCTATCTAAAACGCTTGAAGACCAAGACCTAACACATGACCAGCTAATCCTTGCAACAATTCTTTGCGGAACGGACTATAACACAGGTGTTTCAGGTGTTGGACCTAAGACAAGCATTAGATTAGTGAGAGAGAATCCTTCAATAGAAGAACTGAGGACCGAACTCGATGACTCATTAGAAAACGCTGAAACGATTTACGAACTGTTCTCCAACCCTGACGTTACGGACGCTTGGCCAGAACCAAAACAGTCTATTCCAGATACAGACGGATTAAAATCATATCTAATTGATAAAGGTATTGAAGTTGATGAGATTGAAACAGCCCTTGATGAAATCGATGAAAATAGTTCACAAGCAGGACTCAATTCCTTCTAATAGAAGATGGTCTGAAAAATAACCTCTGACATATTCTGGTTTGAAATGCGGCTCAACCCACTTGCAAAGAAACTTCCCATCATCATACAAATATTCTTGAACTTCATTTGCTGATATACCACACACAGTACCAATATATATTAAAATTGACGTTTTTATATCTGTGCCACCCATCACTTCGTCTAGGTGTGTGGGCTCCATCCGATAAATTTCTTCTTCGGTGTAATATGGGTGCGTCTGAACATCGCCCTCAACAACAGACGGTATGATGCTGTCATATTTTCCCGATTTTACGACAGTGATAAAAATGCGCCCCTTCCCAGCTCCAATTTTTAAAAGAGCGCCTTCCCAGCCAGGATAGTTACTCATATCTATTGGGTCAAACCATTCTGTATCTCCGTTTTTTGCCGACAGAAGTACGGTCTGTACCTGGTTCTGTATATCTCTGCAGCACGTAAAATCGGATAGTTCACCATCCATTGATAAGATTGGAAAGGCGTCAGTCTATAAAAACCTGTTCAAATGTCCCGATAAATGAAGTCCACCTAATAATACAGTATATCCTATAGGAATGAGTTTGTGTGATACATGGCTGTAGTTTATAAGTGATAGTTCCAAGTAATCAGATATGAAAAATAGCCATTTAGCGTATTCTAAGGCCATATACCAAGCAAAATCGTGGTATTTATGTTGTTCCAGACTGTATGATACAATGAACATGAGCGATAATGCAGACAGTTCTGGGTCGAACGTACGTTTTAAGGATGAACTGGGCGTTCACCATACGCGAGACGGCGTGCAATCCTCGTCCGTTACAAACCAGTACGAATTCCAAGTGGAGGCTGAAACAGTCTTTAAGCGGCTAGCTGAAGACATCTACCAAGGTCCCGAAGCAGGAATTAGGGAGCCACTTACGAATGCAATTACAGCAATTATTCGTGCGAGCGAGGAAGGGTATCTTGACGACCCAGATGAAGGAATTATCCTGTTTGAATTGTATGACTATGAAAACCTCCAGAGATTAAAACTTCGTGACAACGGCGTCGGGCTCACGCGAGATGAAATCAACGAAGTTGTATCAGTCATTGGTAAATCCACGTCACGGTCAGCAGTTGACTTGACGGGTCAGTTCGGGATGGGATTCCTAGCTACGTGGATGTTGGCAGGAGGCGTCGATGGGGGATTCGTCATGCATACGAACCCACGCGGCGTAGATGAAGGTCCAATTAGTGGCGTCTGGGATAGTAACAGTTTTTCCGAACTGGATGATGACGCTCTTGATGATGGGTTAGAATATGATGAGTATGGAACAGAGTTTGACATCATGCTCGGTCAAAATATCGAGACAAATGATGTGGTTAACTGGATTCACAAGTATTCCGAATGGTCGCGCGTTCCTGTGCTATTCCGCCACTACACAGAAGACGGACTAACAGATGAAGAGTTCACGCCGAAAAAGATTACGGACAAATACGAGTCTATCGAAAGTGGAGCCTCACCAAGCGAGTTCGAGTCTACCGTCGGGTATCGAAACAGCAACCTCAACTACTATACGTTGGAAACTGATTACTTTTGCGCCGTTAATTCCAATCTCCGAAGCACGGGTCACCACTCGGATATGAGTAAGGTTATTCTCCTCGATGTGCCTATTGACCATCGTAATTGGTACATCAACCGTCACTTCCCTCTCGAAACGCTGGAGATTCGATTCCATTACGAGACTCCTATCGTTGTTGAAGGACCACACGAAGGGAAGTTTGTTGCATCCGATACAGAGGCAAATAATCTAGGTGATGAGTTCATCTCCGAAAATCTGCTCACAACTGATGATATTGTAACACCGCACCCAACGGGTACTCGTGACGTTCTTCAGGATACGTCTGGATTCGTAGAGTGGCTAGGTGAGCAATTCTACGAACTTTATTACGACGACATTGCCAATCAACTCCGTGAGGTGAATACGCTCGATGAATACTGTGCGCTTACATCTGAAGAGCGCGACACTTTCCACGAACTGATTAACGAACTCAACGACAACTACCGCTTAGACTCCCAAGCCGTTGCTCAAATCGAATCTCGTGCGCGTACGTCGTTTGGTTCGGCTCTCAGAAACGCTCTCCCCCTCCTTCATCGACGGTCGGTAAGCGTCGCACCTGAAGGGAATACAGGCGTCTCGAAGAAACAAAATCGAGAATCTAAGTCCGTTCGGGAAATTATTGTGGAAACACATGGAACAGACAGAGAAGTCTATATGGGCCATCGCATTACGCAAGAGCGTGCAGAGTTCGTCTGGGAAGCAGACGGTGACCACTACGTCGTACAGGTGAACTCCCAAGACCAGCAACCGTTCGAAGATTATCTTGAATGGAACGACCTGAGTGACCTCGATTTGGAAACGGACCTGTCTATGGATGACAAAACACGGCGGAAATTCACCGTCAACGAGACACCACCCAGCGAAAAATCCGTCACACTCCACATTGGGTCCTACAGTAACACCGAATCTCTGAAGGCCAACACACTTCGAGAAAAACTCGAAAACGAAGAACCCCTTGTGGGAAGTGATGATACTACCTACCATCTTCAAAAAGTAATCGCATTCAAGCGTGGTGGCTTCAATATCTCTGATAATGAACACATGGTCGGTGATGTGGTTGCAACAACCAGCCTCCCGAATGATGTCTACGAGTACCTGATTGACTCGAACAACGTCTGGGCAGCTAGCGACGCGCTGGAGCGAGACATCATTATCCCTGCATCAAATGGGAATGAGTATGACCTCGAAGATGGACTCGAAGACCACATCATAACGCATCAGGTCGATGAAGAAACTATCAAAACATTCCGCGACCCTGAAGTAATGAGTGCAATTCAAGACTGGCTCCGCTCTAACGACTCGAACGCGCCGAGCAACGCTGTCTACCTACCGCTAACGCCCTTCGAAAAGCAGTTCGCAGGTCTTGAACGGCATTGGCGGGACTGGAGCATCGAAACGCAGTTCAAAAGTTCGAACTATCATACAGTCAACGTGCTATCTGACGTTCAACTCTACGCAACTGCCGTGCTTGATACGTCTAACCCAGCCGTAAACGCCCTCACCACCGTAACGAAACCTTGGGATGATGGTGGGGCTGAACTCGTCGAGCTAGTCGAAAAAACAATCTAATCTTCGTTTAAATCTATATCTGATATATAGTCGATTGTTGAAACAACATCGTCGAACTTTTCACCCTTAGATACTGTTTCTTTTTTCTTTCTCCAATTTATTATGTCAAAATCATCCAATTTTGGTAAGTGTATATGCATACACGCCACCTTTTCTTTCTTAGTTTCACACAAAACATTAAAAATTGTGTCAATTTCAACTTTACCCATAGTCGCCACAAGAGCGATTATTTCTTTTCGCTTTTCGTTGTTAACAGCCTCTAGCAGCTCCCCCTGCATACCTCTAATTACGAGGTATATACATAAAAATATTGGTATTTTAGTTTAGACAGTAATTTAGGTAAAAAAATTAAATTTAAATTACCATCTTATGTGTAACTCTCCTTCATCTCCTGTTCAACGTGTGGGATGCAGTCAATTAGAATACCCTGACCCGCATCAGTTGGCGAATCAAACTCCCACCCAATCTTCAGCTGATACTCCCAATCAGTTGCGTTTTCCTTCTCTACAGTATACATTACAGACACTTCTACTACTTCCTCACCTCCTTCACTCACCCCTATTCGAAGAATGTGTCTTGTTCCATCCTCCGCTTTACGATGAATAGTAGGACTTTTCGAGTAGATTGATTCGTTATAAATTTCCCAATTCTCTGGTAGCCCGCCAGCCTCTCTAAGTGCCGTATAGAATTCTTTACGACCCGATACCTCCATTTCTGTACCCTCTTCAAATCCAACCATGCCTGAAAGTAGATTACATTAACGAATAATAGTTCTGATTCAATATTGTATATATATATATTGAATTCATTTTTCAGCAATACTTTTACGATGGTGCTATGACTATACTCATGATGACGCAACAAGCAACAGAGCCCGTCAAAATTGAAAAATTTAACCGAGTTAGTACGGGAATTAGTGGAAGAGATACAAACTGGCAAGGAAAACCACCAAGATACGCTGTGTTTATGGTCGAGACGCAGAAGGGATGGACAACTCTCAAAGTATATGATTTAACAGATAAAGTAACTCGTAAACAAGATATTATCATATCAGAATCACCAATGAGACCTAACGACACTTCGTTTTCACACGATGTTGATTATGATGACCTCCCCCGTACGATACAACACGAAATCCGAATACGAATTATCGAGAATCTCCGCGTCGACTAACTATAATTGGTTTTTGTTTCCAAGCCTATATGTGAACAGTTACCATCTTTCTGCTTCTTTCCTCAGTGCTCAGCGAATCATAAAGCTTTAATACTATCGTCCCCAATGGTATGATAGATACACGATGACCGTCTACCGTCCACACACTTCAGGTCTGTCATCGCACCCTTCTAGTCGGCTCTCTAGTCGATAATTCGTGTGGACGGTACGGTTGTGGCAAGCGTCTTTCTGACGCAAATCGCAATCCTCTGCCGTACCTGACCCATACCCATTAGGAACGGGGTATGGCTGGTACGCTATTATCTTAAGAGGAAATGATTTAACCCCTTTTCTTGAACAGTGTGGTATGGATGTAGAAAGCAATTACGGCGAACCACGCAAGATGGACCTTGAAGTAGGTGATGTTGTCCGTACAAAAGGACAGACAACAGGTGAACGACTTCTGCTCGTCACGCGCCTCGAACCATTCGAGGACCCAGACAATTCAACAGTAGTCCCACCAAAAATTGGCAATACCGATGTCGGATACGTCCGATATAACGGAGATAACCATCAAGAAGAATTGAACAGAGGATACGTTAGCGGCGTTATCGCAAGCTGGCGTATCCTTGAGGTTGTTGGAAATGTTCGAAAGGGGACTGTGAGCGTTGAATAATATTCACAGATAATTGACCTTTCTCGAAACGCTTAATATTATCCTATTATAAAGAACAAAAACAGGGTGCGGTGGCCGAACGGTTAAGGCGCATGCTTGCTAAGCATGTCTCGTCAAGGGTTCTGGGTTCGAATCCCAGTCGCACCGCTTGGTCGTCCTGTAACGACCTTAAACCCGCATGGGATTACAGGTGGAGACGTGAAAATCCTGCCAGGGGTTTTACACTGCTGGCAAAATACCTGCCGTGGTACTCAAGTCTGGTCTAAGAGGCAGCGTTGCTAACGCTGTAGAGGCCTTCGGGCCGCGTCGGTTCGAATCCGACCCACGGCGTTGGTCGTCCTGCACGACCACAAAAACACCGCAGGGCGTCCGTAGAAGATTTACCTGCCGTGGTTGAGCAATCTGGTCGCTCGCTCCCCTGGAAAGGGAGTCTCGTTAAGGGATGCGGGTTCAAATCCCGTCCGCGGCGCTTGAGGTTGGTGATACACCCAACGTCGTTCCTCGATTCAGTGCCACTGCAGAGGTTGGGAAAAATACCCGAATCACAACTGGAAAAGAACGGCGCACTTATCACGTTGGCTAACTGCCGCGTGAACGGGTAACCGTGGATGTTATCGCCCCTGAACAGGAGTAGAGTAGTGGTCTACACAAATACCTGTTTTATACCTCACACGAGCCGTGATTACCCTAGTCTGGCCAAGGGACCCGCCTTGAGAGCGGGCAGGGCGTTAAGCCTCGTCGGTTCAAATCCGACTCACGGCGTTTAGCCACAGAAGGTGGTACAGGGTAGAAGCGTGGCAACACGTGGACCTGAGGCGAGCCTTGCTCCCTACAGAGCGCCCTGACTCCGTGTAGGCGGAGAGGGCTCGTGGGTTCGACTCCCACTGGTGAAGTTTCCATGCCGTCATGTCCGAATCTGGTAAGGAGCCTGATTCGAAATCAGGTTAAGCCCATTGTGGTGTCTCGGTTCAAATCCGAGTGGCGGCGTTTCAATTGATATAAATCCGAATAAATTCTCCTAATCTATCAAGTATTCAATCAATTGGTGACTTTAAAACTACGCTATTTGAATCTTGTTACATTTTCTATATTTGCTTCAAGATAGTCTACCTGAACAGTTGCAGAATCAAGAACAGTTGTAAAAATTTCTCTTGCGTTCACATTAACGGCATCTACAACTTCTGCTTCAATCCGATTGCCGTTGAAAGAGGTTACATCCACAATATCATACTCTGTCAACTCACCGTCAGCTGTCGCACCCGTATATACGTCACACGTGTAGTTCGGAGTGTCCATCACATCGACGAGGTCTGTTGTTCTGAGAATTTTATACCAGTAGTGTCGGACCACATCCTCCGAAATATCAGGTGCGAACTCTGCATAGGCTATCGCTTTCTGTGCTTCCATCTGCATAGAACTACCACCATATTTTTCTTCATGACCACTTGAATTCATTCGCGTAATAGCGCCACTCTCTGCCAGTTCAACGAGGTCTTCCTTTTTGCCGCGAACTTCAGTCACTACTGACATACACAGTAATCACAATAGTCGAAGTATTAATTATTGACCCGATAAGATTTGGTTCTCTTACTGAAACTGTTGCTCCTTTGCCATTTCTCTTATCTCTGATGCGGCGTGTTCGCCTTCATCAAGAGCAGTTACCAATGCAATAACCTCATCTCGTTCTATCTTCACACTGCCTTCATCTGCTGCTTCTTCTGTATTCTCTCGGATTTCTCGAATCGTTGCTACAGCAAGCACATATGGAATACTCCACCCAGTATACGAGTCGTCTGAAATATGCTGTACTTGTTGTAAGAATCGTTCAGCACCATCAATAAATTCCTCCGCGGTATCTAATACTGTTTCAATAGAATTAGCTACAAGCGACCGTTTGTCGGAGTCTGTCACAGACTCTTGGTCGACATCATATTCCTCTAAAACAGAGGCTGGGATATAGACGCTATCTTCTGCTTCAAAGTCATCATATACATCTTTTGCTATATTGATATGCTGAAGAAACAAACCATATCTACGTGCGTTATAGTGCAGTTCTGTTGTATCTATCCCGCCATCACCATGAACAGCTGTGAGCGTGTCTATTATCATATGTCCAACAGTGCCTGCAACATAGTAGCAGTATTCTTCTAAATCATCGAGGTCTCGGATGCGTACACCAATGTACGATTCATCTCTAGAAACATATTCAGCCATACCTCGCGTTAATTCCCGTGCCCAAGGTGTGATTGCTGTCTGTACCTCTGGAGGGAAATCACGCAGCAACTCAATAAGCTGTGGAGTCTCAGCTACAAGTTGCCAATCACTATCATCGTCTTGGATAAAGGGTTGGACCTCTTCAACAAAAGTTTCTGCATTGGTTCGCTTGCCTCTATGAAGAACATCCTCATATGTATTTAGTAGAGATTTCTTTGTTGAAGGTTCGATATGTGATGCATCCTCAATAGTATCAGGTACGCGGCAAATTAAATACTGTAGACTGGTATATGTTTCAAGCGGCTGTGGAAGATACTCAATTGAAAGTGCAAATGTTCGAGATACGCGATTTAAATGGTCATTCTGCCACTGGTACAGCGGAGCAGGCAACGTGTAATTCGTTGTACTCATTATTATAGAATAGAAGACATTCATGAATTAAAAATTAACCGCTGTTATTGAGTTGAAACTGTGCACCTACACCAATACAAAATAGTCAAAGTAAAATACATTAATATACGGGAATAGTTCCAAAACCCTCATTCTTAAATATATTATATCAAAATTTATATCTTATAATATATTAGACTAATGTAATGGCACATATTCGTATCATCATCATTTGCTTTCTGCTTACTTTTGCGTAAGTACATTTGCTGCTGCTCTATTTCATGATGCAGTTCCGAACGAGGAAATTGATTCTCCACCAATAAATGAAACCCAAGACCCTGCCTATCCGCCTTATCCTCCAGAACATCCTCCAGAACTTCCTGAAGGACCAGATTACTTTCCAGATACTCCACTAGACTCACCACAATACTATACTTTACAATAACGCTGGTTATTATTTTATAATACCACCATATTAAAGGACTGGAAGATAGTATTAGCTATTATGGTACGAATGAAACGGATATTCATACTTCTCGGAGTGTTCTTTATCTTTTGCATCAGCAGCGTTGCAACAGTCTCCGCCTGCGGACCAGGGCCCTCTGAGAATATGCCCACAAATGAAACGACGGAAAAAGACAACGCCATAGATGACCCGTTAGAACCCGAAAAAATCCTCGAATCTACCCCCTCACATATACCACATCCACCAGGGCATCCATTAGGGCCTAATATTCCCCCAGGGTCAACCCTATAACGCCGTATCCTGCATTCTTTTAGGGTGGATTGAGTAGAGATTGGTATGATTTCGTTGAAAGATGATGGCAGCATCATTCATGACGGTGAAATGGTTGGGTACTTGGGGTGGCATGAAAATACATTAGTCGACATCAGCATTAGTGAAAAACACCAGAACCAAGGTTATGCAACAGAGGCTGTCGCAAAGCTTGTTCAGCGTGTACAGGCTAAAGGTCATTCAGAATTGCGGACTACAACAGTCGTAAGCAATGCTATGGAAGTCGTACTACAACGAAATGGATTCGAACCTGAGCCCCCAGAACCAATCAATATACCTGATTCTATTTCAGACGAGATTGCAAATAAGCTTGATAAGAGCCAGCTTCCGAAAAAACAATCAAATTGCTGGGTCCGTAAACTATAATCTTATCTTGTCGAACCGTACTCTTCACCACCTGTTAATTCTTCAGGCTCGTCTACTGCGTAAAATACTGTGACTAAAATTACAACGTACTTGGCCAGAACATCCAGAATACTGTAGCCCCACGAAGTCATCCAGACATCAAGCATAGCCAGTCCTTCCACGCCGACAGCTCCTATGAGAATGAACCCAAACCAAGAAATCACAGTGATGATTTTGAGGGTAGTGTATATGTCTTCTGTGCCTGTCTTATCTGCATCCTGTGCCCAATCAGTGAGAATAATGTATGCGACAACTAGGAAGAATGCGTAACTCAGACCGAACCAGAGCCAACGCATTGTAATGTTTGAGGTTGTTAGCACAGATGCAATATTTGCAACAACCATTGCGAATGTGAACATAACAGCTGTTATAATTTTCGTCCAGTTTGTTCCTGCAACTAATCCCATTAAAACCATAATAAATGGTAATGCAAAGGCCCATCCTAGATAACGACCCCACATTGTAAGAACACTATCTCCTGATAATACGTGTCCATCAGGTACGTTTATGAAATTCATCGTGAGTCCTGAAAACAATCCTACATAACTCGATAGGGATACAGTCGCTGCAAGGACTCCTGAAACCAATATAAGTTGAACACGAGGGTCTGAGACCTGCCGTGAAAGGTAGACGATTGCTAGGAGGAGCACTCCAGCTATCGTAATGTTGAGGAGCAAGGAGCTTGCGAGCAGAATGTCGTCAAGCACGTACCTTAGTACGGCTTCTTGTGACTCCGTCCCTATTGTGGACGATAGCAAACTGTTCTGTATTGTGGATACAATTGTATCATTTATGGCCATTACAAGAGGACTATGATATGAGCTTATATAAAACATAGAGCCAAGTTGATGATTTTTGCTTTGTAGATAAAAATAAAATCCAGAGGTAAGATGTAAACACCTATAGTATCAAAAATACTACTATTAAGTATATGAGTTGGCTTGATGCAGTCTTGGGAATTAAATCCACTCACCCTGAAGTTCTTCGGAAAGGAGCATCACCTCCAGGTCTAACCTACATCAACCATGGACGCTCCAGAGTCGTATTCAAAATTGACTACGGTAAATATGGCTCAGGGAATGGTGCTGTCTTGAAATATGCTCGAACACAGTATGATAAGGGACTGAACAAGCAGGAGGCTAAATTATGGGATAAAGTCAAGAACACAGCTCTCAAATCTTATTTTTGCCCTGTTTTAGACAACGACCCGAACGGAGAATGGCTTGTTATGGATTATGCCAATCCAAATCCACAAGGAACGGAAGAAGCAATTTCAGAAATATCTACAGCCTTAGAAGAACATGGAATCTATCCTGAAGACGTTCATCGGGACAATATCGGGCTATACAATGGACAATACGTTTTGATTGATTATCCGTGGATTTCAGGTTTATAAGGTCTATAGATTCTTAGCTGCACTTTCGAGCAATTCAACACTGAGTTGTATTTCTCTCTCTGTTACATCTAATGGTGGAAGTACTCGAATAGTGTTATCACCACACCCCATCAGAAGTAATCCTTGCTGAAGTGCAGCGTCAATCAGACTATCTCGGTCCTCTGTAGATGTGAGCTCAATACCTATCAAGAGCCCTTTGTTCCGAACATTTTCAACAGTATCTAATTCCATATCCGTACACAGGTCTACGAACTGTGCGCCACGGTCGATAGCGTTTTGAAGTAGGTTATATTCATCTATTGCTCTTATTGTTGCAACTCCTTGTGCAGTAGCAATCACATCACCTGCACCCCATGTTGATGAGAGTCGCCCTTTCTTCTCAGGGAACATTTCTTTATTTGCAATCGTAGCACCGACGCGGGCTGGTTTTGCTGTTGAAATGACATCAGGTTCAATCGCATAATTATCACATCCCCACCACTCACCAGTCCGACCGATTCCTGTCTGAACTTCATCAGCAATGATTGGGATGTCATGCAGAGATGAAACAGATTCGAGTTCATTCATAAACTCTTTACTAGGCATTTTGTAACCTCCTTCCCCCTGAATTGGCTCAATGATAATGTACGCAATTTCATCAGCATTCATTGAACCATCTACTACTCTACTGAGTAAGGATTCATCTTCTGTGGGAAAGAATCCACAGTTACAGTTCTCCTGTGAACACTGTTGTTCTTGACAGAATGGGAGTGATTCTATTCCATGCAGCTCAGGAAATGAACGGCGATACTTACCACGTGAGCGATTTACAGATAATGCACCAAGAGTTCTACCATGAAACGCGCCATCAAATGTAATTCCATATTTTCCTTCTGTTTTATCATAGCAAATTTTTAACGCATTTTCGACGGCTTCTGCTCCTGTGTTCGACAGAAAAACCGTATCCATACTATAGTGTGAAGTGATGTCTGTCAGAGCATCCATTAGATGACTTGGGCCTGGAATTGAACTATCTTCTGGCCTTTTTGTACTGGTTCCTACATAGAAATCTTGACCTGCAATCTTACTTGGGTCCACTGGACCTATATCAAAGAGTTCTTTGAGTTGATTTGTCATTTTCGGATTATTATATCCGAGAGGACTAGCTGCAACATGTGCAGTAAAATCCATGAGAATATTCCCATCTACATCTTTGCAGAACGGACCGATAGATTCACGAGTAATGTCCCATACAAATTCATAGACATACGTGCTTGGAGCAGCATGCTGGTGATGGTATTCTACCCATCTCTGTGCATTCTCTCCTGGAAAACTCGTTACCTGTGGTTCTACAGTATCTCTATCCATGCTTGTGTCAAAGTAACACATGAACCTAAATCCTTCTCTAATTTAGATGGAATTCTTAAAGCGTTGGAGTCATCCTTATGGTAGCGATAACTAACGTAATTAAAGAATCTCAAAATATATATCCAGAAGAACTCAAACGTAAAAATACGCCAGATTAGACTTCTGGCTCAATTCGAGGAGGGTATTTAAATGCCCATATTATGTCAATAAAATATCCAGAATATTCTTGAGGAATCACTCCTACAATCAGTATACTAACAATGGATATGGAACAACTCAAGGAGAGTTATCCTGAGTACGAGGGTCAAATAGAACATATCGAGAGAGTTCCAGAGGAAACTGCAACTACAATTAAAGCTGAAGATGTGCTCTCTACGGAGCTTGCTGAGTCACTGCCCTTTGATGGGCTATTCTCTCATCAAGCAAGTGCTCTTGAAGAGCTCTCAAACGGCACAGATGTGTGCGTAACAACGCCAACGAGTAGTGGAAAAACACTAGTCTACGCGTTACATATTGCTCAAGAATTCGAAGAAAATCCGCATTCAACAGCAATTCTTGTGTATCCTACGAAAGCCCTCTCCCGAGACCAAAAAACAGAACTAACTAAACTCTATGAATCGTTAGGTTTGAACATTGATATTGGAATATACGATGGTGACATACCCAATAGTGAGAAGCAACGAGTGAGACGCGAAAGCGACATTATAATTACAAACTTTCAAGGTTTGAATTATTATCTTCCTCACCACACGAAGTGGAATCGAATCTTCCGAAATCTCTCTACGATTGTCATCGATGAAGCGCATACCTACTCTGGTATTGAAGGAATGCATGTTGCATGGATAATCCGTCGACTTCGAAGATTGGTTGAGAATGAGTACGATTCTATTCCGTCGTTTATTCTTTCCTCTGCCACTATTGGAAATCCAACAGCGCATGCAGCAAATCTCACAGGTCGGTACTTTGAAGTTATCGACAATGATGGTTCACCCCGTGGAAAACGAGATATTGCTATTTGGAATCCACCCTCATATTTTGATGAAGATGAGGGGACACTCGATAGACGGTCGCCACACCGCGAATCCAGTGACGTTCTCGCATTCCTCGCATCAAATGGACTAAAGAGTATGATGTTCGCCCCTTCACGGAAAACAACAGAACTTTGTGCAAAATGGACACAGGATACGCTTGATGATGATTATGCAGGTTTCTATGATATTGAACCCTATAACGCAGGGCATAAGCAAGATGATAGGAGAGAAGTCGAACAACAACTCAAAGACGGGGAATTAGATGGCGTTGTAAGTACAACGGCATTGGAACTAGGAATCGATATTGGAGATGTCGATGCAACAGTGATGAATGGGTATCCAGGAAGACGTGCAAGTTTTTGGCAGCAAGCTGGTCGGAGTGGTCGAGGAACCAGCGATGCCCTTTCTATATTAGTTACTCGTCATGACAGTGTTGACCAGTATATCGTTGAAAATCCCACGTTCCTTCTCGAAGAAGATGTAGAAAACGCTGTTATTGACCTCACAAATGAACACGTTCTTGCTCGTCACTTACTGGCTGCTGCAAATGAATCTCCATTACAGTTCTCCGATTCGTATCTTTTTGGAGAGAAGTTTATGGACACCATTGAACGTCTAAAGGATGATGGGCTACTTGAGGGAGACATAGATGACAGACTGAATTATGCGGGGCATCCCAGACCAGAAGCAAACATCGACCTGTACGCCACATCTGATGAACAGTTTAGTGTCTATATGGACCTTGGTAATGATACATTCCAACTCCCTGATGTAGATAAAAGCCGAGCGTATCGCGAATTCCATCCACGTGCAATTCACATGTACAAAGGGAATCAGTATGAAGTTACAGATTTTGATAGTTCAGATAACGAAATTACACTAGAGTACACGGAAGTAGATTACTACACTCAGTCAGGTCGCGATGTCTCTATTCGGGATTTAGAATGCAATGGTCAATACGATGTGACAGATAATATAACAGTCCACCGTGGAACGGCAACTATTGCTGAGTACTATTCAACTTACACACGAGTCTACTTCGATGGGTCGAAGGATACCGACTTACCTACAGGTATCCGTGATGCTGTAACGCTCACTACAGACGTAATGTGGATAACGTTCGAACCTGATGCGGCTGATGAAATCGTTGAGGAAGCTGCTGTTGACGGGCTATCTGGTAGTTTACACGCTGCTGAGCATGGCCTTATCAAAATGAGTCCAACAGTTATCACAGCTGATGCACAAGACCTCGGTGGACTAAGCACGCCACACCACGATGAAACAGGTGATGCTACTATCTTCGTTTATGATGGTGTGGAAGGTGGCGTTGGATTCAGTCATGAAATCTTTAATCAGTTGGAACTACTTTCAGAGCGAACTAAAAAACTCCTTGCAACCTGTGCATGTGGCTCAGAGCATGGCTGTCCAGCATGTACAATGACACCCATGTGTGGAGACAACAATGAGCCCATGGACTCTCTTGGTGCTCAATTTATTCTTGGCAAACTATCTAAATCAACTAAATAAAACAACTTACTCTTCAATTTCTAAATTATAGATATTAGTAATAAGTTTTGAGGTGAAATCTCCTACTATTTTCTCTCTGTGGTCGTACCCAGGCGACTCTTTCACGCGATTACAGAGATTCATAAATTCGTCCTCTTCTTTATGGTTGATGTATTCTCGGTGATACCAGGAATCGGGGCAGTACTCCTTAACCACGTTCCTTAAGTCAGTTATTTGCTCCACAACGTACTCATTTTCCTTCTTCTCATTCCTCGATGCGACGACGACATAATTTAATTCCACCATTATTGTATCAAGGTCATCTGTAGAAAGGTCATATTCCATAATATATCAATAAGAGCTCAAATGTCAAAGTACTTGTGAACCAGTTGGTTATTCCTCCGACACGCGCAACTTCAATATATTTTCTCTACCAATTCGAAGTTTCTCAATCTCTCCTTCTTCTTCTAATGTCCCTGCTATCCGAGATACTTTTGCATCCGACCACTCTAATGCATCACCAACTTCTTTCTGTTTCATCCGACCACCGTTATCTTTGAGAAGCCCTACAACACGCTCGGTATCCGACTGTAGGTCTTGAGGCTGTTCTTCATCAAGACTTTCGGATTCAGACTCTGTCTCAACATCCTCTTCATCGTCATCAGATTGGCTCTCGTTCTTCTTAGTTACGAGCGAATACGCTACAGCACCTATAACGCCAACTAACACCAAAATAAGAATCCAGTTAATAGATACATCCCCTTCTCCCGAACCATCTTCATTTGAACCCGTCTTCTGTTCAAAGACAATATCAGGTTCATTCTCACCAAATGTCACAGGTCCATCCCAGCTAACTTGATTTTCATTAGTAGATTCTGCGCCGTCACCACCCTCTACAATACTATATCCATCTGGTACCTCAATCACAAGAGACTCCGATTCACTAATAGCGTATCCATCCTGGAATACCTCACCAGTAGCAATCCTATCATCAGTTACATCTGCAAAAGAAGTCCACGTGAACGAAATGGTCATTACACCCCAGTCACCACTTGGCGTTTCTGTAACTTCTGCTCCAACGGAGACATCCTCTACTTGCATATCACGGTCTAACTCCTCATCGGCAATAGCGACTATATTATCGAAGCGCTCTTGTTGGTCTGATTCATGCTCTTCCGTGTTCTCTTCAATACTATCCATCCATAATTCGAAATCTTCTCTTTCTCCACTATCATCCAACGCTGTTCGAATCTCTATTTGCCACTCTGCATTACCATCATCGTCAATCGATATAACAACCCGTTGCTGGTCCCCCTCCGTTCCATCTGCAAGTGCAACTCCACTAACACAGCCTATAGATAGAAATAAACAAATGAGTAGAACCAGACTTATTCTAACTCTCATACTCATAGATTATAATAACGCTTGTTGCTATATAAAGATTCATTAGTATTCTACTATGGTCCCTGACCCCTATCGTTTCCTGGTTCATCATCTTCGTCGTTCCCATCATCTACCCAACTTGGAGGACCTCCAGCCCCTTCATCAGATTGATTTCTTGGCACCTGCTCAGATGTTGAATCTTGCTCTGTATGTCCAACTATCTCACCATCTTGTGCATCTACGCGTACATCAACAGTTGTTGAATCATCATCAAACGTCACCACATATGCATTATTCCTCTGCATATCTACATCCTTGAGCTCCTCCGAAACATTATCTGGAACTTGTTCTTTTGCAGCATCAACTGCGTCCTCTTCAGATACATTTACTTCCTCGCCTCCTTGTCGTTGCTGGGCGTTTTCTAACCCATGGAATACGCGTTCGTTGCTAGCCTCAACAGCTACTTCTATGCCATTCTGTTGTGCATTCATCGAAACATCTGAGCCTTGTGTAAGCACACCTGCACCAATGGATTGAACAGAATCACTGCCAACAATTTCTAAATTCTCTTCAATTTCATCTATCTCCTCAGAATCAACGCCTGCATCATCAAGTTCATCTTCAGAAACATATTCTTCTACTTGTTGAATATCCTCAAGTGTTTCCTGTACTTCTGATACTTCATTGCTCATCTGTGCAACCTCCCTAACCATCTCTCCACGATTTATCTCACCTTCTTCTTCAGCGGTCACAACTTCATCATATGATGAGCTTAATTCTTGAGCTTCTTCGGACGATTCGTCTATTAGTTCAGAAGCGATTTCAGCACGGGCAGAATCATTCTCTGCATTATTCAATACAGATTCACGAACAGTCGCAGAAAAGTCATTCTCCATCGAACTCGATGCCGCATGGACACCCGTTGATACAGACTCTCCTACGGTAAGATTCACTTCTTCAGGTTCTTCTGCAGACTGTTCGTCATCTTCAGCCATAATTGGCATGGCAACTCCACCAACTGCAATAGCTATGGCAGTCACCAGAGCCAAAGTCAGTATTTTGTAATTCATGTACTCCAGTGTATTACCCCCACTCCTATAAAACAGAATTATCTTCGTATTTAATTGGTTTGTATTATTGTTTTTAGCAATGATTTTCACTGTTTTTCAAACGATTTCAGCCATAATAACTTGTAGTACTCTGGACCTTTGCTTCAAAACCAATTACAGTCCAGTTAACTTCGGATGTTTTCCAATCTCTCAGACGTGCCTATCAACATATGCACCATCCCCGTCAGAAATATCACGAGGGTCCACATGTTCTTGAACAAAACGCCCTGAGTTATAATACTTCCCTGTTGAATCGCCAGTGTATCCCTCACGTGCTCGACGTTCTAAGTCCCTATACGCCTCTTCACCAACATTGTACGTATATACACCTCCGTTCTGGAACGAGACTATAAGCCGCCCACGTGGGTATTTGTCTCGCACTTTTAGAGGTAGCTGTCCTACTGGAGTCCAGTGAATTCGTTCGATATTGCTGGAAGTATAGTATCCTTCAGCGTGCTTTCCATAACCATCTAATCGGAATTTGTAACCTGATTCGTTCATAGTCGGGAGAACAGGTATGCATCCTATAAGGTTTGTGGGATGTAGTACCGTCATGAATAAGGGACTTCACGCTAATCAGTAACAATATGAGAAGTCGAGTACAGGTGCGTGATTATATGGTTGAAGATGTTGAGGTCGTCTCTCCATCCGATACAGCCGAAACAGTGGCAAGTCGGATTCGAGAAACGGGGCACGATGGATTTCCTGTCTGCAACGGTGAAACACTAGTTGGGTATATTGAGGCGCGAAATATCCTATGTTTTAAAGATAATGAAACTGTTGAAGACCGAATGACACAGAATTTCTCCGTTATCAAATCGGAAATGAAATTAAAGACAGCAGGTCGAATTATGTTCAGAGAAGGGCGAAGCGAACTCCCGATAATCAACGACAACAATCAGCTTGTTGGTCTTATTACAAACACAGATATTCTTCGTGCAAAAATTGAACGTACGACACCCCGTAAAGCTACAAGACTGCAGCAATTCATGGAGAATCTTCACGAGCAAACTGTCGACATCAACCGAGACGTAGTACCTTTAGATAAACTCCACCCAACGCAGCCTGTTGTATTTGAAGACGAGCTTGAAGGCCGCCAATATGAACTCGATAACGGGTTAGCTGAACCTGTTGTTGTTATTAAAGCAGATGACACATTTGTCCTTGCAGACGGTCATCATAGAGTTAAAGCCGCACAGTCTCTACAGATAGACGAACTCGAAGCGTACATTCTCTCATTTGAATCCCCAGTAGAACTAGGTATGCTTAAACAGGCGAAATCACAGGGGTTAAAATCAATTAGTGACATTAAAATCGATACATCAGAGTCACACCCTCTTATAGAAAATACCCAGCTTTTCGATGATAGAACAAGGCCGTGACTTATTTCTATCCAAACGGACCTAATCCGCCACCTCCACCGAGATTAAATCGTTGAGCCATCTTCTGCATGTCTTCAGGCGAACCCATTTGGTCAAAGAATCCACTCATCTGCTCGTACTGCATCAGAAGTTCTTCGACTTCATCAACACTAGTTCCACTCCCCATTGCAATACGCTCCAGACGAGCATCCTTGATGATATATGGGTCTTCCATTTCATCCTGCGTCATTGAATCCATTATTATGGAATATTGTCGCATTCGTTCTTCCTGCATCGATAGCATATCATCATCAATCTGGTTTAGAATACTCGAACCCATTCCTGGAATACGCTTAAGAACTTCGTCAATTCGACCCATATTGTCCATTGCTTCCATCTGCTTTTGCATATCATACAGTGTGAAATCTCCCTCCAAAACGTCTTCAGGACTCCACTCATCATCATCCATCTCATGCATGGCTCTCTCGACGCGTTCTGAGAGTTGTCGTAAATCACCCATCCCAAGTAGCCGAGATATAAAGCCATCTGGTTCGAATCGTTCTACGTCCTGTACGTCCTCACCAGTTCCGAGGAACGCAATCGAAGTATCAGCTTCTCGAATCGCAGTTAGTGAACCGCCACCTTTAGCAGTCCCATCCATCTTTGTAATAACGACTCCATCAATCCCGATTGCTTCGTTGAACCGTCGAGCTTGTTCTTCTGCCGCTTGTCCCATTGCAGCATCTAGTACCAAGAGATTCAAATCAGGATTAACGGCTTCAGAGATTGCTTCAATTTCTTCAATAAGTTCTTCTTCACTGGCATGCCGACCTGCGGTGTCAACGATTTTAACTTCTGCTTCTTCAATTTCATCAACACCAACCTCAGCTTGCCCAACAGCATCTTCTGCATCTGGATTCACCGAGTATAAGAGATTTGCCTCGTCTGCAAGTTGTTGTGACTGTTCGTGTGCTCCAGGTCTGAACGTGTCTGTCTGAACAAGTCCTGCACGAAGCCCTTTCTTTTCGAACCACCAAGCGATTTTAGCTGACGTTGTAGTCTTCCCTGCTCCCTGAAGACCAGCTAAAAGTATTGTTTGGCGCTCTAGAGGAATCTCTGCACTTTCACCAACAATACCTGTGAGCTCTTCGTATACGGCATTTAATACGTGTTCTCGTGCACTAACTCCAGTCGGAGGGTCTTCATCTAATGCTCGGTCTTTTATCCTACTCGAAACATCCATCACTAACTGGACATCTACGTCGCTTTCCAGTAATGCACGCTGAATTTCTTTAATAATTGGTTCGATGTCTTCTTCAGTAAGCTTACCTCTCTTCCCACGGAGAGAATCCAATGCTCCTTGAAGTGAATTACCCAATGAATCTAATACCATATACGTGTACAATAGACTACTACAACAAAAATCACCCGCTTTTTATCTTTTGTATAATACATCAAAAAATAAAGTTCAGGCTGATTCTGAGACTAATTCAGCATTCTGCTCCAACCAGACCTCTAACTCTGCGAAGGAATCAAATCTCCATTGGTTATAGCCGTATGTGTCTATGCTCTCAGAACTAATTTCAACAGTAATTGGTGAATCATAGTGATAAGCTGTTGCATCAATATCTAATAAGAATCCATACCTATGTTCGAAAATAGCCTCAGGTGATACTTCTAGCTCCATTTGCTGAGATTCTGTCGTAATAGAAACACCTCTAATGTACTTCCGTTCGCGTAATTCCCCATAAGCCGATTCCAAATTTGTTCCATACAGTGGTTCAATGTTCATATTACACTCGACAAAATAGACCCCTATTTCACTTTCGATACCACTTTCTTGTGAAGTCTTCATGGGGCTCTATCTTCTCAACCGTCCAATTCGAGGAATCAATTTCGGGGAAGTACGTATCCCCATCATAAGTCCCAGGTATCTCAGATAGAATTAGCTCATCTGCTTGGTCGAGAAACAGTTCATAGATAGTCTGTCCACCAATCACATATGCGACTTCATCTTCGATAGATTGTGCCACATCAAGCGCTTCATCTGCAGTCTGCACGTAAGTTACCCTGTCAGACTGGTGACTTAGACCACTCTGCCTCGTTAATACTATATGTTCTCTACCAGGCAATGGTTCTGGAAACGATTCGAATGTGAGACGACCCATTATGAGTGGATGCCCCATGGTTGTCTCCTTAAACAACGCTAAGTCTTCAGGGATGTGCCAAGGTATCTGCCCCTCTTTTCCAATTACTCGATTTGACGCCGTCGCCGCAATCATACTAATGCGCATTTATGGTTTCCACTCAGGGTTAATAGATTGAAAGTGTTTTGATTATCCAGGTAGTAGTCCCACTATACAGCAACAGAGAACTTCAATCCTTCATGACTATCATAGTCCGTAAGCTCAAAATCGTCGTATGTGATATTGTCAACCGTTGCATCATCACTGATAGTCAGAGTACTTCGTCCTTTTGGTTCCCGAGCTAGTTGCTCCAGCAGACCTGGTACATGGTCGTATCCATAATTATGTGAGAATACATTATCTGAACCCTCGTCTACAGGTGCTACCTTCAAAATCCACTCTCTGATTGCACGATAATCAGATTCATCCTGGGCTCCTTGTAATCGCTGCTGAAGTTCATCAAGATTCTCTGCATACCACTGGCTACGGTCATCACGACCACAGTAGACGTGTGCATCTACCAAATTATGGCCGAACTCGCCAAGCTCCCAGCCCGTCTGTTGGGCGATAAGTTGCGCCATTAAACTGTATGCTGCGATATTAAATGGCACTCCAAGTGCGATGTCTGCACTACGCTGCGTCAAATGCGTATTGAGCTTTCCACCCTGAACGTTGAATACGAACGTGAAATGGCAAGGTGGCAGACCGCTCGCCTGTGCGTTCGCAGGATGCCATGCATTGACTACAAGTCGACGTGATTCAGGGCCACGATATGGATTCTCACCATTCAGAGCGTCAACGACGAATCCAATCTGGTCGAAAACTAGGCGACCATCTTCTTCTCGGGTCGTATACTCTGAGTCTTCTGTCATCCATTCTTCTCCATCCAACTGTGCCTCGTGTTCTGGTACAGGGTATCGACGCCAGAACCGTCCATACGCACTTGGTAGATTATACTCTTCATCAGCCCAAGCATCCCAGATACCTGTTTCCTCCGTTAGGTCTCGGATGTGATGCTCTCCAGAAAGATACCAAACCACTTCATGGAGCATCGAGTCCCATCGAAATGTATCCATTTCCTTTGTTGTCAGAAGTGGATACCCTTCACTCAAATCAATCTTGTAGTGGTAATCAAACGTGGCAATTGTCTCCTCCTTTGTTCGATTCTCTTCGTACGTCCCCTCTGTAAGTACTGTCTCAACGATTTCTTGATACGCATTCATTCCATTTCATTCTAATAACGGGGTGAACAAATGCATTACGGTCACCTTGTTCTATACGCTGCTCTTGTTAGAAATCCTAAGTTACAGTGTTGTTAGTGGGTTTTCCTCTCTATACGGTACTCGCTCAGCGTGAGCGAGCGAATGAGAAAATATACCCTCGACTAACCAACCCTAGAAAAACAAGTTGAGTTAAGATTGAGTTCAACTTAGCTTGTGTTTCTAGGGTGTTTCTAGGCTATCTCAGCTCGTCACTTACAGTTTGTCGGTAACAACGGTGTTAGTGAGTGGTGCTAGGGTCGGAAGTCCTGACGATGTATAATATTTGTGCTAGCTATCGGTTTTACTAGAAAAAAGTCAGACACTTTAGAGAACTATTCACGACACGTCAAACCTCTCGCAGCCCGATGCCAAGGTCCATCAAAACAGGTTCTCCATCAATTAAACCAACGTTATCTGGACGGATGTCAGAACATGTCCACCCTGCTTCATCAAGCCGTTCTGCGACAGTTTTTGAGGCTCCAGGTGGAGCACCTTGACTAGCTCGACGTTGAATTATCCACGAATAATCATCAGCCCAAGTAATGATAGGGGCAACGTGTTCTCTCGCGGAATCATCTAACTGTTGCCAGATTTCAATTTCATCTCTATTCTGCATCATCCCATCACTACGCGAAATCTTAATGACGACACTCTTCTCCCCAGCGACTACAGAACCACCAGTAAACGTCATTCTGTCCCGACCTTCTCCTATCTTTTGCATCCCGTGCTCAGTACGCGCCCACGTGAGTACATCATCGTATTTGTTCATCGCTTCTTCGAATTTATCGTAACCCCACTGTTCTTCTTCTGAGCGAGCCTTCTGTCTCTCCCATGTACTGACTCCATCAGATAATTGTTTTATCGTCCCTTCATCCACACTTATTTTCATACGTTGTATGTTGGAGCAGCCCCCCTATATTTCACACGCTGGGAGCGCCCAAACATAACATATAAGAGTCCCGTATACTAAATACAGATAATCAATGACGGAACATAATTTTCCTCAGCTTCCTCCATCTGGTATAGGTGAGGCAGCAAGACACAATTTCTCACCGTGGTTCATCAAGCTACGATTCCAGGACAAATCCCCAATCGAAGGGCGGCATTGGAAGGCGGCAACAAAACCACTAAGTACACTTCAGTCGAAAATCGGTAATGAATTCGAGGAACGCGTCTACGAGCTTCTCGAACAAGGTGCTCATGAACACGTTGATTCGTGGTTTGAGAGAGACATCTCAAAGAATGCAGAGCAGATTATCGAGAAAGTAAATGAAGCATCCGAGCGCGATAGTGGAGCACCTATCATGCTTACTCAAGCAAGACTTAATGGTAAAATTAAAGCGTTTGAAATCTCTGGTGATGCTGATTTGATACTTCTCTTTCCAACGGAAGAAGGCGTCCATATTCATGTAATTGACATCAAGTCGTCATGGGATGAAAAACCCTATCAACAACTCCAAACAGCAACCTATACGCTTCTCCTTCAAGATGTCCTTTCAGAACTTGATATTGAGTATACAATTGGTGGTGGAATCATCTACCGAGAAACTGAATTAAGCAGTGTACTAAAACGAGAAGAAACCCCTTCATTTCACCTGGAAACACGGGAGGGCGATGTCCAACGTATTCTCCGTGATGATGGACCATTCGCCCGAGCTTTCACCACAGATTTTGATGAACTCCCACTGACAATTGAGAAGACATCACCTTACGCTGAAGTCACGATAGTAGAGGCTATTGAATCAGGTGATTTGAGTCTGTTAGACCTTAGTCCTGGTGAGAAGTCTAAACTAAAAAAACACGGTATAGAAACTCTCAGTGACATCGCTGAACTTTATGAGTTAATCGAAGATGCAAAGCCCTACGAATACGATGAACCACCAATAAACCCAACACATCTGGAGAAAGTACGAGAATTAAAGGAGGATGCAAGCCTTTCGACACGGTTTCCTATCCTCGCACAGAGGGCACAAGCATTACTTGGAGACCTGAACCCCGACCACGCATTTGCGCATGACAAACCATGGTACCCCTGGCTCCAAGGCGTAGGGTCAGCTGCACTACCTGAGGATAATCCCCCGTATGAAACAGAGCTACCTGTTGAACGAGACTCGTTGATTCGCGTATACTTGAACATACAGCACGACCATGTACGTGATACTATTGTAGCAATTAGTGGACGTGTGGATTGCGGACTCTATGATAAATCCCCACTAACATTTTCTCGTGTAGTAGATGATATTGACAGAGACCCAAGTACGTGGGGTAGGGAGTATGAGCGGCGTTTGCTCGAACACAGTATTTCAGATATTTTCAACACCATCCAGTTAATGGCAGGAATGACAAATCAAATGCCACATGGAGCAATTCATTTCTATGTTTATGGACAGGACGAGTATGATGCGATATACGAATCTGTGAAAAGACATGAAAATACTGTTTCAGAAGCTGCGGCAATGCGGTCACTCTTAGACGCACGCGGGGGTATTGACCAATCAATGGTAAGTGTCGTCGAACCAGAAATTGAAAATAAATTTGCTGTCAAGCAGATGGATACATCTCTTCCAGTTATGGTTCAGAGGACGTATCCAAGTAGTGACTCTGCAAAGCTAACCGACGATGATTGGACAGTAACGCACGAGGATGGGGACAAAATAAGTCTCAAAGACGCATTCAATGAACAGTTCTTTGATACATTCACCCCTATTGAACAGGGGAGGAATACGTCTGCACGTGTTCTAACGCGTTACTCCGAGAGCAGTGATGCGGATAACTTCTATGCACTTGTTCCGCGCAGTGGTGCACAGATACCGATAGAGTACCTCTGGGCCAGCAAAGATATTGATATTCTCGACTCATCGTGGTCTAATGATGAAGAACAGCAACGTGTTATCGAGTCATTTCAGTGGGTAGACCGTACTCAAAAGAATACACGGATAACGCCTTCACTATTCAAACTTCTCAGCAGTCGACTTGCACACGCACTGCACCATGTCGAGCGGTCAATTTCGTATCGCAGCACAGATATTGAAAAAGAGACTGTTGACTTTAATGAAATACCAAGTGCAGAACCATCAACAGGTACATTCGCAGAAGCGTGCCGTGAATACCTAGACCTTGAATCACAGCAACAACGTGATGACGCGTATGATGTGTATATGGAACCCGTTGATAAACGAATTATAGACGGTGAATCTGTACCAATTAGAGTTACAAATATTCTTCAAGATGAAGGGTATATGTTTAGAGCTGAGGGTGAGTTGCTCTTCGACGAATTCGGATTCGACAACCCTGTCCAGATAGCAGGAGCATCTCGGATTGGTGGAAGCGACGAAACTACAGGTGGGACGCGTTGTGTTGCTACGCCATTAGTTCAGACTGAAGACGGTTTCAAAACAGATGTTTCAGGTCCTAATGAAATTGCAAGGTCAGTAAAAGTAAGTGTTGAGGATTACGACCCGAAAAACAAACGTATCGTAATCGACGGGTATCGACTCAGTAGTAAACTGGAATTCGAATATGTTCTTCCACGACCACATTGGACATTAGAAGAGGGTGATGAGTATCGACCGTATATTGGCCCCAACGAGATGTTCGTGCTTGACCCGAATCCAGACAATACGATGGCTGAAAAGAGTATTAAAGCACTTCGGCACGCGGATTCGAATCCAGTCTACCAAGATATTCAGACAATCCGTAATTCAAATATAGATTTTGAAGATACAAGTTTCACGGAAGATGGTGTAAAAGAATACATTGATTGGGCTAAGGATGCTCTTGAATTCAAACCTAATAAGAGCCAACAAAAGTTCATAACAGAGACAAGCAGATACTCATTATTACAGGGTCCACCAGGAACAGGGAAAACATCAGGTGCCACAGCGCACTCATTACTGGCTCGTGCATATGATGGACAGCAACGCGATGAAAGAATTACAGGGTTGATTACTGGATTGTCAAACAAATCTGTTGATGAAGTCCTCTCTGATGTAGTGGAGACCTTGGACCGATTTGATAGTGAGTTCGGAGAGCACTGCTTAGAAAATACTCGAATTATTCGACTGGCATATAATGAGCCCCAGAACAGTCCAGACCATGTGGAGTATCTAAACTACCAGAAAGACGAAGATATTGACCTCCTTCGTAATCTCATTATGCCCGTAGGTCAACCACACCAGCAGACACTGACAGGAGCACAGAGTACAGGCATTGAACACGTATTCGTCTTTGCCACACCAGGGCGGGTTGATGGACTTATCAAGAATCTCTTCCCAACGACAAGTGCAGAGGAAGGATACGAGACGGCGTACAACTTCTTCGATGTATTGGCAATTGATGAGGCAAGCATGATGCCGATGTATCAGCTATTCATGACTAGTGCATTCATCAAAGATGACGCGCAAGTCATGATAGCAGGAGACCAAAGACAGCTCCTACCAGTTCAGCAATATGAATGGATGGATGAATCGAGAACATCGATAACGCACCATATGCCTTATCTGAGCGTTCTAGACTACTTCAGATACCTCCGTGGAGATGACGTAGATGGAGTTCATGAAGATGCGCCGAGTAGTCCGAACGCTAATATTCCAATCGCTCGACTGAACGAGACTTTCCGTTGTCACGAGACTGTAACAGACTTCCTGCGTTTAACAGTCTACGAACAGGATGGTATTGAATATGTCTCGAACCAGACAGAGACAATGTCTGAGACAGATATTGATGTTGAGGGTCTCAAAACTGCACTCGAAGCCGATTCTCCACTCACATTAATCGTTCACAGTGATAGGAAAAGCCGCCAAGTAAATCCTATAGAAGGAACTATGCTGAGCGCACTAACAGATGCAGTTCCAGAAAGCGAATCAATTGGAATTGTAACGCCTCATAATGCCCAGAAAGGGAAGTTAAACGTCATCTGTGACCATGGAGTTGTAGACACCGTCGAAAGATTCCAAGGTGGAGAAAAAGACGTGATGTTCCTTTCGACAACTGTGAGTGACCCATCACACCTATCAGATGAAGAAGAATTTATCCTATCTCAAAACCGATTGAACGTAGCCTTATCGAGGATGAAGAAGAAGTTAGTTGTTTTAGCTCCTGAGAGCATATTTGAGTTGGTTCCAGATGATGTAGAGGTATACGACCAAGCTCGCATCTGGAAGGCGCTCTACGCAGTTTCAGCAGCGGACAGTGACCCTGAATGGACAGGCTCTGTAGGTGAGTTTTCTGGTGGCGGGTCGATGCTACCAGGAGCTAATACTGAGTTGAGCGTGTACAATGTAGAAGAATTAGAGTAATCGCTTGGAACCGTATATCTTTTAACATGTATTTTCGTTGAGTAATATGTGCCACGAGGACGTAAATCAGATGCTTGGATTCAGCAAGAACTCCAAGAAGCTCGACGATGTTTGAATGACGGGCAGGCATTATTAAATCATGCCTCTCAAGGAGGAGCACTTGCAAGGACATACTTCGGTCTGTTCCATGCAGCACAAGCAGCCGTAGGTATGTCAAAACCACGAATCTCAAATCAGCATCGAAACACAGAAGATGAATTGAAGCAATTTGTGTTACCGACAGAACAGATACCATTCACACATTCCGATTTTGAACTCTATACGAGATTACGTCAAGAGCGTGGGAAAGTTGAATATGAAATGCATCCACCAGAGGTAAGCGTTGATATTCAGAAGATGATTCACCGAATTCGTAATCTTGTTGAACGTCTTGAAGATTATGCTGAGACTCGTCTCTACACGCGTCACTAATATCAAGGCCAATCAAAACATCTATACCCGTCGTGTTCCAACCCATATACATGACTCAACTGACGGATGATGACATCAAAGCAATTGCCCGTCAGGCCCGAGGCTCTGTTGGTAGTATAGCAGGAAATTGTCGAACTATTTCAAAACGTGTTCAGCAACTATCTCAACGCGAATATGGCGTACATATGGATATTGTTGAGACACAAGTAGGTGAAATTCGAGACACGCATTTTATCAATAAGCTTTCTTCGACCGACTATGCACATACGTCTACAGGTCCGATTATTGTTGATGCATCTGTAGACCAATTTTGTACAGAAAATCAACATAGAGATGGTATTCGTGTAGATTTTGGCTCCCAGGAATACCTTCCAGAAGTTGCTATATATCCCCCAGGCGAAGTTGAGAGACATATATGGTATTATAAACCAAATGACCCGAGAGAGGGATACGATATATTCACTGATGAGGAATATGATGAATGAAATCATGTGAAAGAGAATCATTATTCATGGATTTTGACGCGGTTTCTGTATGCTACAGCCAATATATCAGTCTACCAAACCGTTGCATATTTATAGCGTTACTCACTAAGGAATAACGAATGAGTGCATTTGACCAATCATCGGGCGTTGCGCAGGAACTCGCGGATGAACAACGTGAGATTTCCATCGCCGAGTTCTTCGAGAAGAACAAGCAGATGCTTGGGTTCGGCAGCAAAACGCGAGCTCTTGTTACTGCAGTGAAAGAAGGTGTAGACAACAGTTTAGACGCAGCGGAAGACGCTGATATTCTCCCAGATATTCGTGTAGAAATCACCGAGAATGACCAATACTACACGTTAATCATCGAAGATAATGGACCAGGTATTCCAAAATCAAGTGTTCCAAATGTCTTCGGAAAACTGCTGTACGGGAGCCGTTTCCACTCCCGTGCTCAGAGTCGCGGACAACAGGGGATTGGTATTTCAGCCGCAGTGTTATATTCGCAATTAACAAGTGGTAATCCTGCTCGTATTACGTCAAAACCCATGGAAAGTGACGACGCATACTACGTCGAGCTGGGCATTGATACAGATACAAATGACCCACAGATACACACCGAGGAAACTATTGAATGGGAAGAAAAAGAGCATGGGACACGCGTTGAACTTGATATGGAAGGGAATATGCGTGCCCGAAAACGTCTTCATGAATACATTCGCCAAACTGCTGTAGTTAATCCGCACGCAACAGTTGAACTGTACGAGCCTGAACACGAACTCATCTACGACGAACGACCTGTAGATGAACTACCTGATGATGTTGAGGAAATCAAGCCCCATCCACACGGCGTAGAGCTGGGAACGCTAATGGACATGCTCGAAAAATCCGAGTGTATCAAACTAAATGCGTTCTTTAAGAACGAATTCACTCGCGTCGGGCAGAAAACAGCAGATGATATTCTAAACAACTTCCGTGACTCCCACTACGGTCGAGGTCTTGCATGGCCGCTGTTCACTGACCGTACTCCTGAAGAAGATTACAAAGACGCATTCTGCGACTCTGTGCGCGGGAAAGGACACGAAGCAACGGAAACGTTCTACGACTACACCTTTGAAAAACTCGAAGAGTACGATGTAGTCACGTATGAAAATATAGAAGACGCTGTTGCCTACGGTGCAGAAGAAGCGGGCAAAGAGACATTTAAACAGTTTGCTGAAACTGTCCAAGAAAATGCTGTTGAATCGGTCTGGAATGTTATTACGGAGAACGTACTCTCCTACACAATCGAGCGCGTTGACGCCGTAACTATTGACCGCAAAAACACAGAGTTAGTCGCACGGGTTGGTCGTGAACTGGCAAATCAAATGGAAAGCAGTGGACCAACACGAATGACAAAATCTGAACTCGAAACCGCCGTTAAAAATTCAGCTGACAAAGCTGTAGAAACGATGAATAACGGCGTATCTTTCGGAGAAACAGCTCAAGAGAAAGTGGTTGATGACTTTTGGGAGCGAGCACGTACAGTTTCAGACAAACTACCACTAGTCCGCGAAGTTGCTGGCGACCGCGACAAATCGAAGCACCTGCTCACAGGTATGCAAAGAGCCAATGCAATGGCCCCTCCGACAAAGTGCCTCTCTCCAATTACAGAAGAAGATATTGTTGAGGGATTAAAAACAGGGTATGACGCCGAGTTTTACACGTCCACGACGAGAAGTGCACAAGTTGTTCGAGGACAGCCATTCATTATTGAAACAGGTATAGCGTACGGTGGAAACATTGACAACGGGAAGAAAAAGATTCAACTGAATAGGTTTGCAAACAGAGTTCCACTAGTCTACCAACAAGGCGCATGTGCAATTACGCAAGTTGTGAAAAATATCCGCTGGAACTCTTACTATACATCTCGTGATAAAATCTCCCAGAACAAAGGCAGTCTCCCGCAAGGTCCGATGGTACTGATGGTTCATATTGCATCGACAAACGTTCCATTTACAAGTGAGTCCAAAGATGCCGTCGCCAGTATGCCAGAGGTTGAGGAAGAGGTAGAACGTGCTATTCGAGATGTAGCTCGTGACTTGAAGGACTATATGAAGGAGCAGCGGACTCGGCGAAAGCGACAGCAAAAGAGAGATGTAATCGGTGGGCTCCTCCAGGATATGACAAACAAATTGGAGAAAATCACAGAGGAAGACATCGATGGGAAAGAAGAGTCTCAAGCACGTATCTTAAACAACGTCTATGTTGAGAAGACAGAGTCTGACGCATTCACTGTTACAAACTACAGTGGTCTAAATGAAGACGTTCGGGTAACAGGTGAAGTTGGTGATGTACCAGGCGATAGCTCTTCAGATGTAACGATTGAAGACGACGGTTCGTTTGGATTTACGGTATCCATCTCACCGAACGAGACAGTAACTGTCGACCTTGGAGCAGAGGTCACGGACTTCGAAGTCAAAGAACCAGAAGGACCGAAAATAACTACCGCTCCGAACAAGTAAATACAACAACTAATTTTTTATTCAAGGAGTTTGAATATATTAGTAAATGGATAATAGTTTCTCCGTAGAACACGTCGGATACCTCTTTCTTATTACGGGTGTGTTAGCACTAGGATTTGGAATGATACTGCCTCAAGTGCCGCTTTCCGTCACACACGTAGATGAATTTGATGACGATTATATTAACGAAAGCTCCACATCTATCTTCGATGAAGCACTATTTGGTTCAGACACAGGGAACGAGACAGCGGAAGACATTCATCCAACATATGAGTACGATAATCTCACTGCTGAATCACAGGATGGCGTTGACAGGGCAATAAATGGAGATAATACAACGGTCGCTACAGACGATTTTGAACCAGGGGCTTTCATAGTGGAGTTTGAGAAATCGAAGCATGTATTGAATGCTGAGCCGATTGGACCGCCGCCGACAGCAATATCATTGGCAGGTGTTACAACGTTCATCCTAGGCATACTCGTACTATCATATGCTCAGACCAGAACGCGAGACGATGATGAGTTATCGCCTGAATTTGAGGAATTGGAAAAAGCACCTGACGATTCAGAGTGGGATTTCATCTTGAAAGACGAAACTGAAGAATAGTCATGACTTTTTTTGATAGAAACATATAAATGATTCCCGTCGCTAGTGATGGATACACGAATGAGTTCCGATAAAGAGACTATTCAAGAACTAGCTCTTGAAGCAATATATGAACAAGCAAAAGAGCTACAGGAACAGATAGCAGCGGGGCAAGTTCCACAACTTGAGATGCCTACTCGAACAAAGACAAACATTGAGTACGACCCTGAGACTGATGTTTGGACGTTTGGTGATAGGACTTCTACACGGACGGCAAATAAAGTCCGTGGTGCACGGCAGCTTCTCAAATCAGTATACACTCTGGATTTCCTCGCAAATCAGTTAGAAGAAGGTCGCTCGTCAACCCTGCGTGAACTGTACTATCTAAGCGAATCTTGGGAGAACGAAGACGCGCAATTCGGCGACCAAGATGAATCAAACAAAATTATTGAAGAGCTGGAAACGATTACAGAACAACGACGTGAAGCGTTTAACATGCGCCCCGAAGAATCGGGTGCAACAATCATGGGACCGCTTCATATTCGTGAACAAACCCGACGAGGCGACAGAGAGATTCACTGTCAAGAAAACGTTGGTGAACAAGGATACCAGATTCCAAACAATCCCGACACGATTGAATTCCTTGGTTCTGATGCTGATTTTGTTCTTGCTGTGGAGACAGGTGGTATGCGTGACCGTCTTATTGAAAACGGTTTCGATGAAGATTATGGTGCACTGGTTGTACACCTGAAGGGGCAACCCGCTCGTGCAACGCGCCGTATTATCAAACGACTCCATGATGAGCTTGACTTGCCTGTCACCGTCTTTACTGACGCTGACCCATGGTCGTACCGTATCTACGGTTCTGTTGCGTACGGGTCGATTAAGAGCGCTCACCTATCCGAGTACCTAGCAACGCCTCAAGCAAAATTCATCGGAATTCGACCTCAGGATATTGAAGAGTATGACCTTCCGACAGACCCTCTGAAGGATTCAGACATCAAAGCCCTCAAGAGCGAGTTGGACGACCCGAGATTCGACACAGAGTTCTGGCGCGAACAGATTGAAATCCAGCTTGACTTGGAAAAGAAGGCTGAGCAGCAGGCACTTGCAGCACGTGGTCTCGATTTCGTTACGGATACATATCTTCCAGAGCGATTAGACGATATGGGAATTATATAACTAATTTCTGTGCTTTGAAGAACTCAAATCGGGCTCACGTATACTTACTTACAATAGAGTTCGCTTCATTGATTTCAGGAACGTAAGTCATCAGAATGTCCTCCTCTGAAGGACTGGCGGTAATGATAACAATATCTCCGAAACTAAGTATTCGACCGATTAGTGGGCGCTCTGTCTTAACTTTCTCAACAGAATCGTATCCTACATCCCGAGTTTTCTGTGTAAGAATACCGCGTTTACGGAATACTCTCTGGTCAGTGAATACATAAAACACGGATACGTATCGGATATATTCAACGAGAATAATAATACCGCCAAGTGGGACTAGTATAAGTGGCCACCAACCCCCGACTTCAATTACAAATGGCAATACGAATCCGACGAATACGAGCAATAACCCCATGAGATACACGGGTATGTATGGGTACACGCTTGGATGTGCCCATGCCTCTAAGGATTCATCCTCATTTAGTGAAATCCAGGAGGCATTCTCAATGGCCTGTTCATCAACTTTCATACAGAAGATGTCAACTGTGAAACCTAAAAAACTACTGCGAACCCGATGAGAAAAGACGGATTAGTCAATCGTGTCGATGTCAGGTGAGGACGGAGAGCTACGGGAAGTAGACCGTGAGTTTCGCTCATCTGATGTGAACGCTTCCTTCGATGCCTCACGAGAGTTATCTGGTCCAACAACGTTCGAACTTTCAACACCTGTCATAATCGCCATTACACGAACCTTGCCCTTGTACTCATCACGAATACGGGACCCCCAGATAACTTTTGCACGATTATCCAGACGCTCCGTAATGCGAGCTGCTATACCCTCTGCATCATCAAGCGTAAGGTCTGGGCCACCAGTAATGTGTACAAGTCCACCTGTTGCACCACGGTAATCTACGTCGAGAAGTGGGTGGTTGAGTGCCTCGTCAACAACGTTCTTCTTGTCGTTGTCCTGTGTCTCACCGACCAACATTACGGCGACTCCCCCTTCTTCCATAATCGAGCGCATGTCTGCGTAGTCGAGGTTGATGAGAGATGGCTGCGTAATTGTCTCCGAGATACCTTTTACAGTCTCAGCGATAATCTGGTCCATAACGGAGAACGCTTTTCCAACAGGGAGATTTGGGACATAGTCGAGCAGACGGTCGTTATCGAGGACAATGATACTGTCTGCGTGGTGACGCAGTTCCTCGATACCTTCTTCCGCCTTCTGGACTCGTGCTCGCTCGACCTTAAATGGCATCGAAACCATACCGACGACAATTGCTCCTACGTCCTGGGCAATATTCGATACGACTGGTGCAGAACCTGTTCCTGTTCCGCCACCCATACCTGCGGTGACGAAAACCAAGTCCGCATCCGAGAGAACCTCTTTGAGCGTTCCACGAGCCTTCTCTGTAGCTCGCTGACCAACATTTGGTTCCCCACCTGCCCCCAGACCATCAGTTAGGTCCGAGCCAACGAGGATTTTCTGGTCGGCATCAATCATATCTAAGTGCTGTTTATCCGTGTTAATCGCGACGGTCTCAGCACCTTCGACACCTATGTTGTGTAAACGGTTCACTGTGTTGTTTCCAGCACCACCGCAGCCGATGACCACAATACGCGGGTCACCGAACTGTTCGAACTCCTCTACGTTGGTGCTTCGGACTGCTTCTTCTTCAGAATTTTCCATTGCGTCGTCAACAAGTCCTTCCATGGTTCTTTAGTACACCTCGTAGTAAGGTTGAACTTAGCAATAAATCCTATGGTCTTTCTAACATGTAAGATTGAATATTTGAGGTGTTCGAATAATCGCGTCATAGTCTCAAAACCACTACTAGAGGCATCTAAGACGTTAGAAATTATGTAAATTAGCTACTACAAAACACCAATTTACCATTGAGTAGAGTATACAACAGTCCATGTAACTCCTGGTTGGATTTCTAGTTCAATATCAAATACGGCAGATTTATCCAAATCTCTAAGAACACCTCCACAAATCCCGTCGACTCTGTGGTCAAGGTACCAATTATTTCCCTCCATCTTTTGCTCAACAGCCTTATCAAAAGCCATCAAATCCTCTTCTTCAATCATAGGGTGGTCTAGATTAACAAGTACATGGTCTGTTTGAATTGCTTCGCGTCCGTATTTATTGTCGATGATTAATGTATTCGGATAGAATGTTACAGTCTGTACACTTGAATTATTTCCTGACTCATACACTGCATCTCCTTCACAGCCACGACCCACATAGAACTCTTCAACAAATGTCGCTGTTATAGTGCCTTCACCAGGTTCATACGTCACATCATTTAGTCGCATTTCTGAACTCATACCAAAAACGAGACAAATTCATGTTAAATATTTAACTATCAAACACCGATGAAAATATTAATCCCCCGTTGATAATTATATGGTATGTCAAGCTGTGAACTATGTGGCACAGACGTTGAGTCTCTTATCAAAACAAAGATTTCTGGTGCGGAACTTGATGTTTGTCCCAACTGCACTCAACATGGAGAGCCACTCGATTTAGGTGGGAGCGAAGAATCAGAACCATCAACAAAGTACAGCACAAATTCCTCCTCATCATCTACTACAACTCAAACAGATTCTTCATCCAATCAATCTTCATCTCCATCCCCATCTCACTACCCCGCCGAAGATGATGAGCAGAATTCTTTCGAAGAGGTTCACGATTTAGCTTTGAACTACGGTGATGTTATTCAGGATGCACGTAATGCAAATGGGTACAATCGTGCAGAACTCGCTGATGAGTTAGGAATAAAACAAAGCCACCTGAAGAATATTGAAGACGAAACAACTCAACCAAGCGTAAAACTACAAGGACGATTGGAGAGAAAACTGGATATTGATTTGAGTGCCCAGGATATTGATTATGATGGATAACTAACAGCATTTATTTAAATCGCGGTAAGCTTAATTAGTTGGATAAGTAATTTATAGTTAAGTGTGAGAGATAGCATCGAATATGCGTTTCAGAGAGAACCAAAGGTTCGGCATATCCTTAACGGCTCTGTCATTGGATTCTTAGCTTTGGTTCTTATAGGTCTTCCACTCTATCTCGGATACCTTACGCGGATTATTCAGAAACGGGCAAACGGGTGTACAGAATCACCACCAGGATACCGCCCATTGATTCCACTAGTAAAACAAGGAACAGTAACGCTTGGTATTGCCCTATCACTAATTGGCATTCCACTGAGCGGTATCTCAACACTCAACTATTTGTTTGATACAACAAACACAACGCTCGTCACGTGGGAAATTGCTGTTGTAGTGGCCATCCTCGGCGTGCTAATTATCTATGCTACCATCACGGCTTATCTGACTCCTGCAGCAATCATCACTTATTCCGTAACAGGTTCATGGAAAAAGGCCTACGAACGCCAACACCTTCAGACCCTTGTATTCACGCGAGAGTACCTCAAAGTTTTCTTAATCTTCGTTCTAATTAGTGCTATTGTTGGGCTCATTGCACAGCTCTTAGTCAGTGCTGTTGTCGGATTGCCATTAGCAGCGTTTGTCTGGTTCATTTATATCTGTGCTACAGGATTCTTCTTCGGGGATTTTGCACACAAACACTGGAATTAGCCGCATCTTTTTGCATCCGTATTTCTTATACACTATCATGAAGCCAAAGGAACTAGAACAAACAATCCGCAACTACTATGGAAAAGACAGTATCAGCGTGGTGCAAGATGGAAGGTCTGTGATTATACTATTTCCATCTTCAGGGGAACAACGAGTGAACGCCGTCAAAGCCGTTCAAGAGTTCTTAGGTACGGACGGAGACTGGGTTATTGGTGATGATGGTGTAACGAATGATATGTGGGTTGTAGACTATCATGGGCCATAGTTCACAAGAATCTTGCTTGAACCATTCGACGTGCAATTCGAAATCCGTCACGGAAACTCTGTAACTCAGATTCACCTTCACGTTCATAGTATGCCGACGGGACAACTCGGACATCATGTCCTGCACAGATGGATTTTGCCGTAAGCTCTGTTTCGATACCGAATCCTGTACTCCCTATCGTTAATTCTGTGTATGCTTCCCGTCTAATAGCACGAAATCCTGTAAGCACATCTGTTACATGTTGCCCATATAACAGAGTGAAGAGTAGATTCAAACCCCAGTTTCCAAACCTATGTAGTCGAGACATTGCTGCATCATCCATTTCATCGAATCGACTGGCGAGTACATGGTCTGCCCCATCGTTTATCAACTCCAGAAGTTTGCCTGTGTGTTCTGCTTCATACGTTGCATCTCCATCTACAAATACTACGACAGGAGCTTCTGTGATTGCCATTGCTTCTTGCATTGCTGCACCTTTTGCACCTGACCATGTCTGTTCATGGACCCAAGCTCCTGCATTTTCTGCACGTTGTCGTGTTCTATCTGTCGAACCACCATCAATAACAAGAATATTGGAATACCCTTCATCACGAAAAGAGTTTACTACGTGTGTGATACCATCTTCCTCATTTAGTGTGGGAATACAGATGCATACCTTCTCATCCATTTATTACTATTTTCTCAGGACTTAATACAATTAAAAATTCCGCAATCTACGAAACCATAATTAACTAAGACACACATGTTAAGAATATGGGTAGAGTACTAGATGCACTGCTTGGAGATGCAGATACGCTTGATGATAGCGATTTTGAATCGTTCGACCATCGAAACACGACGCTTAATCCAGAGTCGACGCTCACAATTAAGACAGCAACAATCGAGACCAAATCGAATATGCTCACGGTAGAGGCGTCCGTTCGAAGTGGAGATATTGTGCTCGTGACACTTGGTAAGCTTTCAGGAGGACTTACAGAAGATGAAGTACTTAGATTCCTCAAGACTGCAGTAGACGACGTTGATGGCGATATTGTACAAAAAAGTCAAAACGAGCTTATTGTTACCCCTCGCGGAGTTAACATCAGTCGAAGTACCCTTACTGATTAACCGAATAGTTCAATGAACTTCTCTGCAGCGTCACGTAGAATATCCGCAGCAATTTCTAAAATATCTGCGAAGAATCGGAGCAGAGCCTCAATAATTCCGAGCCAGTCAACATCTTCTAACTCTTCACCTGCACCTTCAGCAGCAACAGGTTCTGCCATTATAGCTAGAAGTGCGACGAGACAAGTAGCAACGAGTGAGACACGAGGGGACAGTTTCCGATTCATTGTATGTATATTGGTTCTAATATGTTAAAATTATATTGTTTGGATGTTACTCCTACACGAAATTGATTAAAAACGCCGAGGAGAGGATTTGAACCCCTGAGTCCCGAAGGACAGCTGCTCTCAAGGCAGCCGCATTAGGCCAGACTTTGCTACCTCGGCTTGCAATTCTTTCTTGGGGATGGTGTATAATAAAGCTCACGATGTTTGTCTCGTCTATTGATTGTATCAATCGAAAGAGACAGCATACGCTATCCAAACATTATATCTAGAAAGAAAATATGACGGTGTTTATTCGAGATTTCCGAGCGCCGTGCGGACAGGGTTCTTCAGAAGTTCAACGCGGTTACCATAGCGTTCCTCAGCCTGTCGGACGTAATCACCCTCACTCATTTCGAGACGGTCGAGCGTGTGAGCAGCAGCCTCTTTGAGCCAGTTGTTACGCTGACCTTCATCAACGATTGCAACCTGTTCTGGTCGGATGTTGATGATAACCTCACTCTCATCATCTTCAGGACGGTACTCTCGGGTCTTTCCGACGATAAGAACGAATGCAGGAGGCATTCCTGGCTCGCTGTTAATGTGCTGGAGCGTACTTGCTGCTTCGGGCTCGTACTGTCCTGCAAATGCGAGGAATTCACCAGTTCCGTCGTTGATTCGTGCTTTCCAGAATGGTGAGTTGCTGTTACTCGTATCCTCGACTTCCATGATGGTTCCGCCCATCATAACACGGTTTGCTTTACCGCCGCTCGGAAGAAGCAGGTAACTCGGCTCTCGCTCTCCTTCCTCTTCCTGGAAGTGGTAGTCTGCTTCTTCAAGTTCTGCGGCCAGTACTCGTTTCGCTGGTTCTCGTACGTAGTCTTGACTCATATTTAATCACCTTAGTTTTCAATTTCGCCCTGTTCGAATTCATTTGATTCGAGTGCGTCAACGCGGACGATAAGTTCGCTAACGTCGTACTCGGCGAGCTCTTCAACTTCGTCAGCTTCCTGCACGATAAGGGTGCCACGGTCACTGACCCAACCTTCAAGCTCGTAGTAACGACCGAGAACACGGTCGCTCATCTCGTCGCCAACAACAGCAGTGTCAAGCGCGTCCTGTGCCATCGACTTCGCTTCTTCAATCGGCATGCCCGTGAGCTTCTCTGTCAGCTCCCGACCAATGTTTACGTTCATCGTGCTGTCACCATTGTCTGCAACAGCTCTAAGACGCAGGTCAAACTCTCCTTCGACTTCACCGTGAACCTGACACTCGCCATTTTCAAGGACTCGGTTACAGTTGTCTTCAGTACAACGCCGAATCAGTCCACTGCCCTGGTGCATCTTGACAAGTGCGCCCGTGAATTCTTCCGTGTTATCGGGTGCTTCGAACGACTCGTCAATCATTTCGATTTCTGTGCTGCTATTCAGCGAAATCTCCATACGTCCTTGGTACTCGTCTGTTGCAACACTTTCGAGTCGATATGCTTGCCCTTCTGTCAGCAATGGAACTTCACTGGTAGACCATGCCTTGAATTTGATTCGGTCAGTGTTGTCATGAACAAGACCAACCTGTGAAATTGCATCTGAGTCATTGTCCCAGAGTTCAGTCACTTCGACTTCAACAGTGACGAACTGGTCTGGTTCATCGATTTCTTCGAGGTCAACAAGACCACCGCCACCACCTTCGCCACCAGCCATGATTTCGCTCACTTCGAGCCCCTCTGCGCTGGCAAGGTTTCGGAGAATAGTCTGTCGTGCGCTCTCCGCATCGACGTTATACTCCATGTATTGTTCAAATCGCTCTTCGAGTTCATCAACATCAATGTCAACAGCATCGTCATCGATGTCTTCATTCAGATTTTCCGCAAGTTCTTGTGCGGTTTCTTCTTCACTCATGTATTGTACACCGTCTTACCCATCCTTAGAACGTAGCATACAAAAGCTTATTGGTTCGATTCAACCCTCTGTAAAAAGTATAAACTATAGTATGTAGTGTAGTTACACACGGTAGACGCCCTCATGTACCACACAAGAAGTCGTGCTTTCCCGAGCAAGTGATACAAAAATACGCTATACTGTCCTGATTTCATACTCCTAAAACTAATTTGTGATAGTATAAAGCGAAAATCACTGAAATAATCGGGTGCGGGCAATATGTTTTTGTATCTTGGGTCACAATAGTGCAGCCGAAACACTAATGAATGTCGTAACAGGACTAGTAGAACACACACAAATCTACGGGGATTCATATGGCAGAGCAAAGTGATGTAAATGCGGACTTAGAATCCGCACAGGACGGAGCAGAAGTACAGTATGATGAGCTTGCAATGTTAATTGAACGCGTTGACACGCTAGAAGAGACCGTTGACCATATCACACAGCAGCAAGGAACACTGACACATCGCCTACGCGAGTACGCTGAGTCACTGGATGATATTACAGATACTGTTGACTCTCTCCGTGATAACGTTCAAGAGTTGGAGAAAGAAACAGAACTCCGCGATTCTCGAATCAACAATATCACACGTAGTTTGGACACTCTCGAAGAAAGTCTTCAAGATACACGAGGTGACATAGAACAGACCTCTGATAAACTTGGGAGACGGCTAACTGCTATCGAAAATATGATGGACCTCGATGAAGTTGACATTGCTCAAGCCGTGAAACCCAACGCCTGTGAACTGGAACAACTAACTACGATTCCAGAAGAATCTCGTGATGATGAATTCGATGTTCGTGTTCAACGTGCAATAGCTCTCTATGAACACTTCCACGACATCTCTGAGCCAGTTAAAAGCGGTGGGCGACGAGTACTATCTCGTAACGTGAAAACCTTCCTGAACGGCTATTCTGACATGGACATCGCGTACTCGCAGGTCCAGCGAGTAATCGACTCTTTCGATGAAAAGACCGATGATACATATACGACAGTTCAAACCAGCGATGGCCGTGCTATTCTGTGGAAGCCAGACGAGTCATAACGTTCCATAGACGATTCGTTCATCATTCGGCACAACCAATACCTTATCAAGTAACAAGTGTCGGTGGAGATTGTTCCGACGAGCAGCGATTTCATGTGCCTTAATAACTAACTCAGCCTCATAAGGATGCCAGTCATATTTCCGTCCAGTATTGTAGACTAACGATTGAGCTCCACCAAACAAAGTGAATTGTCCTGTTTTCCCAGCACGCTTGTCAATGATATACAACATCGTATCAATATCAGCTCCTGTAACACTACCTTCTTCCTTTTCTTTAATCCGTTCAATTTCCTCTACAAGCGTATCTCGGAGCAATGCAAACTGTCTTTCTGCTTCTAACAAAACAGGGCGCGGGTCATCGAATGGGATTGTATTTGGATTATCAACTTCTTCACGAAGCTCTTGATACGCCTCCTGAGCTATCTCTTGGGCCGACGAACGAACGATGAAATCAAGTTCATCTGAACCATCGACCTCCAAATCCTCTGTACTCCCTCTAAGCTCATTCAACAAAGCCAAATATTCGCTCCCTGAGGATGAGATACGCGATATGAAACTATCTTGTTCACCATCATCTAACTGGTCACTCATTCTATACTATAATAAAACCCTAATGGGTATTATAATTTGTTACTCAACTAAGAAGATAAACCAGGCTATGCTAGCTCAGCACTCCGACCAGCCACAATTCTCACATGTTTTACATCCTTCAGAGTAGTACAGTGTTAGCTGATTACAGCTTGGACACTCTGGGTTCTCTCCTGATTGAATCACATCCGTCTTTATTTTGTCGTCTTCCTCTACCTCGGGTTCCGTTGATTCGTCAACAGTACCTTCGGTTGAAGTAGATTCGAATGAAGTGCTATCCTCTGAATTCTCAGCAGTATCCAAGTACCGCCGCATCGCAAGCGCGATACCATCAGGAACGGAATACACTTGGTCACCTTCATCCCACGCAACCTTTGGTGAACGAATGCCCTCAATTTGTCCGACTACTTCTTCAGGGTCAATTCCACTACGGAGACAGAGGGAAATTAGACGAGCTGTCGACTCTGTGAAAGACTCTGTGTAACCACCCGACTTACCTATGTCAGCAAAGACCTCAAACGGCTTGCCACGTTCCATTTCATTGATGGTTACGAATAGGTCACCGTAACCTGTCTTGACCTCAGATGTTGGACCATCAAGCTCTTTTGGTCGCTTTCTTGGCTTAATTGAACCCAGCGGCTTTTCGGACTGTTCGGGCGTAGATGGAGTCTCAACACCGAGCTCGTCAAGCGTTAGTTCACCTTCTTCAAGCTGCTCTTTGACAGCCTCAACAGCTGTGTCCATGTCTGCATCACCCTGGTTATCCTCACGTGTTGTGAGAACCTGCTTAGACCTTGTTCCATCACGATAGTAGGTTACTCCTTTACCACCGTTATCGTACACCAGCATAAACGCTTCAGCTGCATCTTCGGGTGTCGCATTCTGTGGCGCATTCACTGTTTTCGAAATCGCTGAATCTACACCTTCTTGACATGCACACTGGACCAGTGCGTGTTCCTTTGCACTCAGGTCACCTGTTGTAACGAAGAGTTCACCAATTGCATTTGGAACAGCATCGAGTGAATCAACGCCCTCGAATTCGTTGTTCGACATCTGTTCTTGGGCTTCAAGCTTAACAGCATCAACATCGATGTCGTTCGCCTCAAGTACACGGAGGAAATAGTCATCGAATTCGACGAGCATCTCATCCCCCTGAACGTCTTGTGTAACGTTTTTATAATACGCAACTTGATATATCGGTTCACACCCACCAGAAGTGTCACCAATCATACTAGTCGTGCCTGTCGGGGCGATTGTACTAGTATTGTGATTTCGTACTCGATAGCCATCATCTGACCACTTTTCTGGGTCTTCACCTGTAAGTTTCTCAAACCACTCTGGGTACTCTGTTGGATTGGCATATTTTGACTTGTGCCAGTTATCAAATGGACCTCGTTCTGCAAATCCGTTTTTCCCTGTTGCTATTTGATGAGATACGCGCTTCGATTCATGATTGATATACATCATAATTTGGCGAGCAATCTCATTCGATACTTCAGACCCATATTTCGTCCCCATCTGTATGTACATCTGAGCTAATCCCATTATACCAAGCCCAATTTTGCGGTTGTTTCCAACGGTTTCTGTAATTTCCTCAACGGGGAAATCGGACATAGTTACTACGTTTTCCAAGAAGTGTGTGCCGCGCTCGATACGTCGGTCAAGAATATCCCAGTCAATAGATTCATCAAGGAATGATGAAACTTGTTCCTCCAAGTTCCCGTCTTCCTCAAAAATACGCCAATCTGGCGTTTGTTCAGAAACTACGGTGGATAAGTTTATATGTCCCAAATTACATGCTTCATATTCCATCAAAGGTTGCTCACCACAAGGATTTGTTGCAAGAATCTCCATTTCTGGATGTTTGTCCACATCGAACGAATGCCAATCATTCGCCCTATCGAGGAAGATTATGCCTGGCTCACCATTGTCCCATGCACCCTTTGTAACTCTTGTCCAAATTTCTCGTGCAGGGATTTTCAATGGTTCACCGACCTCCACGTATTCTCCCAGCCCAAACCAGCTGTATAGGTCCTTCGTTTCTTGGTTTGCGATGTAGACTTCCTCTGTTCTTGGGTTGATAAGTTCATACTCATCATCCTCTTTCACAGCACGCATGAATTCATTCGTGACACCTACAGAAATATTGAAGTTTGACAAGTGCCCTTCAGCTGCATTTCGCAGGTGCTTTGGAACTCTTTCAACGCCATCGTCATCGACTTCAACTAGTTCGCGAGCTTCTTCAAGAGCTTGTCCAAAGCTGTTGTGTGTAAAGTCGTCAGGGTCATTAAGGCGAAGTGATTGCGCAAGTGAAACATCCTTATCTTTTGCATGGATGAACTGAACAATATCTGGGTGGTCTACGCGGAGAATCCCCATCTGAGCTCCACGGCGTCGGCCACCCTGTGCTATAGTTTCACACATCTGGTCAAATGTTCGCATAAATGATATAGGTCCAGACGCAATACCTCCCGTACTTCCGACACGGTCTCCATAGGGTCGTAATCGCGAGAAGGCATAGCCCATTCCGCCTCCGCTTTGGAAGATTTTGGCAGCTTCTTTACATGTTTCGTGGATGTCGTCTATGTCATCGAATGGAGAGTCAACGAAACAAGCAGATAACTGCTGATGTTCATCGCCTGCATTCATTAACGTCGGAGAATTCGGCATGAACCCGAGTTCTGTCATTTCATTATAGAATTGGTTCTTGGTCTGTTCTACTTCCCCCTGAACAGCTTCAGGAAGTTTCGGGACAAGTGTATCATACGCGAACGCGCGAATGTTATCTTCTGTAACTTCCACTGTTTCAGAATCATCAAGTGAAACATCAGGTCCGAACACATCGTCACATAAGTCACGCTTTCGGTTCACACCTGCTGTTGGCTTAATGTCGGTTGGCGTCGCGGTAAGGTCGATGTTATATTCGTCTACTTTATATGCAACATCTGCCAACGCGACGTTCTTTGCAACCCGTTCGAAAAGTTCCTCTTGGTCTTCAATCGGTTCTCCGTTTTTGTCTTTACGAAGATACCGTGCTGGCAAAATGTTATGATACGCATTTGCCGTCAAAACATCTTCTACTGTATCACCAGTAACCCGCTTCACTGGGAGTCTGATGTCTTCTATACTTTCGTTCTCTGTTGGTCTTTGTTCACTCATGTTTGTATCACCGTCTTCTTAGTAAGGGGGCAAATGAGTTTTCATTGACCCCTTATCTGCGTGCTCAAAACATAGTATTGGTAGGTACAAAAGACTGTCGTCAACTCAGATGTCATGTTGTATAGTACATGTGTTAACGCCCATGTATCACACAGCTAGGAGTTCCTAACATATAAGAGCCCGAAGTGTATACTACAGGGTGAAACATGACTGAAGACGACCTTACAGAACTACCTGGCGTCGGACCATCGACTGCCGAAGACCTTGCTGATGCTGGTTTCGCACGATTCGAAGATATTGCTGTTGCTGGTGTCGGGGAACTCACTGCAGATACGAGCATTGGCGACAGTAAAGCACAGTCCATCATCAACGGCGCTCGTGAAGAAGCAGATATTGGCGGATTCACAAACGGCAACGAGGCTCTCGCAGCCCGACAGGAAGTCGGTAAGATTACGACAGGGCATGGCGAAATTGATGACATTATGAGCGGTGGATTCGAGGAGGAAGCAATTACCGAATTATTCGGTCAACACAAATCAGGGAAGTCCCAGTTTACACACCAGATGTGTGTGAATGTTCAACTCCCTCCAGAGTATGGGGGAACTGGGAAACGTGCTATCTTTATTGATACCGAGGACTCCTATCGACCCGAGCGAATCATCGAGATGGTTCACGGACTCGATGACGAAGTTCTTCAAGCGTGTATGGACCGAGATGGTGTCGACGGGACGCCAGACGACCCAGAAGCTATGGAAGAGTTGACTCAGATTTTCCTTGGCCGCGTACACAACGCAAGCGCACGAAACACGAACATGCAGATGATGCTTGCAAAGAAAGCAAAGGAAATCGCACAGGAGTATCGTGGTACGGAATACCCTGTTGGACTACTTGTTGTTGACTCTATCATTGGTCACTTCCGTGCAGAGTACACAGGGCGTGGTAAGCTTGCTGACCGCCAGCAGAAACTCACGAAGCACATGGACGACCTTACCGAGTTCGCAACGCTCTACGGCTCTGCTGTACTCATTGCAAACCAGGTCATGTCCAACCCCGACCAGTTCTTCGGCGACCCAACAAAAGCAGCAGGTGGTAACGTGATTGCGCACCGTAGTACGTTCCGTGTAAAGCTTCGTGAAGGTAAAGGTGACAAGAAGGTATTTATGCTCGAAGACGCACCAAACCTTCCAGATGGTCAGTCTCCATATATCGTAACAGAAGACGGTATCCAAGAAGCCTAAACACTACGGCAACCTAACTCTCTATTCCTATATCTGGGTATCTACTCAGTAAACGACCACGGCTCGGGTTACCCGTGGAATTCTCACCGCTCTCTTTAGAAATTTAGATACGCACAAACAGATTACAGTAATTCTATAACTCCGCTGTTCTCAATTGCATATCCGCGTTGCAGTAACCTCGTAACTAATTTCTCCGCTTTCTCTTCATCCAATCCATCTTCAATACAAGTATTGATTACATCTTCTCGTGACGGATTATCTTGAAACTGAACGGCGTCTTGCACTATTTCCTGTGGTGTTCGAGAATCAGTCTCGTCTTCTTCAAGCTCATATCCATATAGTTGAGCCATTTCTTCTTCACTAAATAGACGGTCAGGCTCTTCTAATCCTCCTTGTTCTTTAATCTCTTCAAATGATGGTCCGTCATCATCTAATTTTGCGAGGAGTTTTGTTCGAGCGGTAATTGCATCATCGTGGTCATCAGTTTCATACGAAATTTTGTATTTCTCAAATCTATACTGAGACCCACAGGTGCGACAAGTAGCTGTTTTCGTTCGCTTGCTGAGAATACTCACAGCCCTACAGTACTTATCAGGGCAAACTACAACATAGTGCGTCATTCTGTATGATACACAGGAGTCGTACATCAAAAACTTTACTAATGCAATCCTCTCAACTCTGCAAAACAATACTCTTAACTATATGAATGCCTAACGGACTACTAAGATTCATGCTGTGGACCTCAGACTATCGCCCGACACAACTCCAAGAGATTGTAGGGAACAGAGACCAAGTTAGAGAACTAGCACAATGGGCTAAATCGTGGTCGAAACACAACGAAGCCGTTGTGTTACATGGTCCACCTGGTATTGGAAAGACCTCAGCTGCACATGCACTCGCAGCAGAAAAAGACTGGGAGGTCATGGAGATGAACGCGAGTGACAAACGTACAGGAGGTATCATAAAGCGAATTGCAGGAGAATCCTCACAAACGGCGTCCCTTACAGGAGCTAAACGAAAGTTACTCATCCTTGACGAAGCAGATAATTTACACGGGCATTCGGACCGTGGTGGAAAAAGCGAGCTCACACGAACAATTAAGTCTGCAAACCAACCAATTGTTCTAATTGCAAATGATTACTATGGACTTACTCGTGGGCTCCGAAGCGCTACACAAGATATTGAATTCGACCATTTGAACCAGCGAGAGATTGCAAAAGCTCTTCGTTCTATCTGCAAGAAGCGAGGAATTGATTATGAAATAGACGCTCTCAAAAAATTAGCACGAAATGCGAACGGCGATTTACGGGCTGCTATTAATGATTTGCAAAAGAATGCCGTCGGTGTCGATAAACTCACAGTCCCGAATGTCACAGTAGCACCGAGAGACCAGGAAACAGAGATTTTCCCCTTCTTGGACTTGCTTCTGAAAGAAGGAGATGCCAAATCAGTTCAAGAAAACGCTCGGGAATTAGATATGACGCCAGATGAGCTATTTCGATGGGTCGAAGAAAACGTTCATCGAGAATACGATGGTGAAGAATTAGCAGATGCTATCAGTAGGCTTTCCAAAGCAGATGTCTGGCTAGGTCGTACCAGAGCAACGCAAGAATATCGCTATTGGAGGTACGTGAACAACGAGCTAACTGCTGGCGTTGCAAGCGCTCGGAGTGGGAAGCGTGGAGGGTGGACGCGATGGCAACCTCCTCGATGGCGAAAAAAGAAGGGACCATCCGAAGAATTACTCCAGAGAATCGCATCCCGAGCTGGTTGCAGCACTCAAACGGCCCGAATAGAGATAGTTCCCTATCTGCGTGTTCTCGTTCCCTACTGTAAGCCACGTGAACTCACAGTTGCAATGGCAGCATGGTACGATATGGACGCCAGTGATGTAGCAGAAATCACAGGAAGTGGCAAGGATACAAACAAAGTTCAAAGTATTGTCGAAGATGCAAAAGAGCAGCAACGAGACTTCGATATTACGCCACCAGATGACACTATTGCACCATCAGACTCACAGGAACTGAACCAAGACGAAGAGAGCACCCAAGACGAAGAGCAAGAACCACTTACAGAACTAGAAACTCCCGAAAAAGATGAAGACGATGAAAATACAGAACAGACAGAGGATACTGATTCAACCGAACCTGAGGAACCTACAGAAGCTTCGGAGACTACGGAGCCTAAGGTATCTAAATCGGACGAAGATGACGACGATGTTGAATCAACAGACTCGTCTACTACAGAAAGCGATGATGACGAAGACCAAGCTTCATTAAACGATTTCTTCTAGATTACAACTCAGAAATCCGCTTATATTTCTCAGGGACTTCCATCCGAATTGGAACGCCGTGTTCAGCTGCAACTCGTTCACGATAACATTTTACACAGGCTATCCCATCCGACTTCTCATAGAATACAGTTTGAAACACGTAACGAAGCTCTTGTCGAACTTCATCCCTTACCCCTTCTTTAACTTCCTCAGGATTTTCTCCTTTCACAACCAATTCATCGTCAACAATTTTCTCAAATGTTTTTGATGGATGACGGGCATCATTAGATAAGTCAATTTCAGGCTCATCAATAGGTAATCCACTAGGTGAATGGTCTGGACAAAGAACAGGTTGATTATCCGTAAATCGTCGAGCAAAGTCCTTGACCTTTTTTCTATTCTTCCATGAAATCTCCATATGGTATACTGTGATAACATGGTGAAAAAATTAGCGTCGATGGATGCGAATAAAATGTGACGGTGAGCCAATCGTTTAAATTAACAACGGACCTAATATGAGACCCAATAGTAGAAGCAAGACTGCGCTTTTAATTGCGATAACTGACCAGAATAATGCATCTTCACCTACATAGTCTCCCAACGTCATCTCTGTTAGTGCGCGAAGAATATGCCCTCCATCAAGAGCAAATGTCGGCAGACAGTTGAAGAGAGCTAGATTGAAATTAATCCATGCTGTCCAGAATAATACTCCTGCAGAGAAGAATATTGCAGGTTCGAATGGCGAGGGGACCCCTTCAACAGTATAGAAGTTCTGTATAAACGGCGTGAAACCTGGGAAATTAAATTCTATTCCTGGTGTTAGGCTCCCAATTGGAAGGAGAAGTAATGCGAAGAGATTCTGAGCTAGTTCAGAAATCGAATCAGGAGGCGTTAAGAAATTATAATATGTCTCAGCAGGGTACGTCTGAACACCTATGAGTGACGCTTGTAGACCACTCACGGTTTCATGTACATAGAGTGAGTCATCATCCTCTGCAACATCGACAGTGGCAGTCTTCACATCACCTGTTGGAGACATATAGACTACTTCAACGCTTTCTCCACTTGCATTCTCCACAGCAGCATCAAATGTGGATTCATCGTACACGCGTTCCCCATCTATTTCAAATATGTAATTCGATTCCTGCTGGTCCAAATCAATCTGCTCAGCCAAACCTGAAGATTGCTGCCCTGTTACGAGTGCTCCAACAGGAAGGTCTGCCGTTGAATTATCATCCAATGTAACCTCTACATGCGTATCTTCTGTCTCAAGCAACATGGATTCAAATTCTTCTGGAGACGTAACAGACTCGTTTTCAACAGCTATAACTGTATCTCCAGGTTCAAGTCCAATCCCATCAGGGGATTGCATAATAAATGCACCACTCTCAAGTTCTATAGTGTTATTCTCATTGATTGTAATTGTTTCTGCCCCACCACCAATCTTTTCATTAAATTCTTCTTCATTATCTATATCTACACCATCAACAGCTGTAATACTATCTCCCTCCTCGATACCCATCCGCTCAGCAGGAGAATCATCAAATACGGCAGCCACCCCTACGCCTGTTGCAGGGACAATCGCAACAGAAACAATCAGATATAACCCAGCGACGGTAAGGATGAATACGGCAAAGTTGTTCACTATGCCTGCTGCAAACATTCGGAGTTGAGCAGGGAGAGTCGAATCCTCAATACTATCTTCATCAGGTTCAACAAATGCACCCAATGGAATCAATGCTCCAAAAATAACGCCTGTTGATTCTACATCAATATCACCCACTCGGCAGAGAATAGCGTGCCCTGCCTCGTGAACTACCATACCAATCAGTAATCCTAATATGATTTCAGGCGCAGCCTCCAATGGGAGAAATTGATTAACACCAGGTATAACTACCATATCCGACGGACCTAATTCAACTTGTTCAGGTTGTGTGAGTAGTCCAATGATAGAGATACCCAAGAATACAACACCAATGACTGCAGTAACTACGGCACTAATTACTCCAATTGTTCCCCATGGCCTCCAGAACCATGGGTAAAGCGCAGCCAACTTCTCAATTGTTGCCAATCCTTTTTGTGACCGAATTGTTAGAATTGGACCCCAATGGCTAAAACCATCAGGTAGAACGTCCTTCCGCTGTACGATGACAGCGAATAGTATGTAAACTAATATCCAAAGTACGAGATATTCCCATGTAATCATTCATCATATAATATTCAGACCCGATTATTAAATTCGTGGGTCATGTTTGAAATTGAATAGGTACATTTTGTTGCCGCAAAACCATACTATATGCACAAACCAATTCTTAAAATACTTCAAGATTTTTATATATAGAAAATAATTATCTGACGTGAACGCCAAATCTGATATTCGGGATTTTGCATCCTTTCTCCAAGAGCTTGACTGGGTAAATCAAACATACGTAACTTGGATAAAGAATCCTAGAGCAACCACTGACAACTCACTTCCTCGCTTCACTCTTCAAGACATCACTGTAGATGTCATAGACCAGCCGTTCGAACGATGTCTCCAATAGAACAATTCATCGAGAAGGAACCATTGAGGATGACTGTTGATGTTACAGAAGTTGAATACTATGCTCACGATGCCCCAACAGAAGTAATTCTCATAGACCCATGCGTCCCAGAACCATCAGAGCCGTTCAGCGATATTCTCTAACCGTTCAATTGAATCTGCATCATCAACCGATTTCGTCCCTCGCGTTCGAATGAACCTAGGGAAACGCAATCCATATCCACTTTCATACTCGGGCGATGGCTGCACCTCCTCGAATTCAACTTCAAACACCACAGACGGGCGAATTACAAGCTCTCGACCGTCTTGTTCGATAATCTCTGGCTCCAAACGGTCTGTCATATCTTCGAATTCCTTATCTGTGAAACCTGTACCAACATCACCAACACTCTCTAACTCACCTGTATCTTGATTCCAAATACCTAGTTCATACGACGCGATGAAATTTGAACGTCGACCATCACCATACGTACCTCCGATAACGGCAGCATCAATAGTCTCTCCAGCAGGTTTCAGTTTCATCCAGCGTTTTCCTCGACTGTTCGGTTCGTACGTTGCTTCTGGATGCTTAACCATCGCACCTTCATGCCCATCGTTCTCTGCTTTCGTCATTACATCCTGTAAATCACTAACTGACGTACATTTCACACACACTGCTTGACTAGTTTCACTACATACATTCTGAAGTTTCGATAATCGTGATTCGAACGGTTCATCAATCAACAATCCATCATTCTCATGATAAAGAATATCAAAGAAATGCGGCTGGACAGGAATTTCATCAATCATCTCTTGAATATCATGCTTGCGTCGAATCCGTCTCTGAGTCTGCTGATATGGAAGGGGCGTTTCAAAGTTTGTAGACTCGTACCCTACCACTTCACCATCAAGAATAACAGTCTCATCCGTCACGTGTTCCTTGACGAACTCAACTACGTCTGGGAGAGACGACGTAACATCTTCAAGTCGACGGGTGAACAGTCGAACTTCATCGCCTGTTTTGTGAGCTTGGATACGAAAACCATCATACTTGTATTCTCCATAAACTTGGTCTGTACCCATATCATCGAGAGCTGTGACTACCTCGCTCGCCTTTGCCTTCATAGGTTGTAGGGGAACGGTTCCAACATTCAGTGAAAGTTCAGCAAGCCCCTCTTCACCCTCATCAGCTGCGACACGTGCAACATGGCCTGTATCATTAGTGAGCATCAACGCTCGTTCTACGCGCGTCTCTGGCACGTTATACGCCCGAGCAATAGCTTTCCGAACTGTCCCCTCTCCAACGCCAATACTCATTTTCTCAAGTACTAATCGAGTCAGGTACTTGGCCTCAATTGACGTACAACGCGATAAGAGAGAAACAAGATAGTCTACTTTCTGTTGTTGGCTCCCAGCCCCTGATGCTCCAGCAATCGAAGTAAGAACATCAAATACTTCAGATACAGTTACAGACTGTTGCCCAAGCGTTTGCTGTCCTTCCCCGCGTTGAATATCAAACTTATCAAATAGCTCCCCCATATCATCGACTTCAGGCATTGCATCTTTCAATACATCTTCTTCAACGCCTGTTGACTCTGAAATTGCTTGTCTCATTAGTGAAGTACTCACGCGTAGCTTCTGTTCATCATGAAGTGGGAAAATCCGACCCTGAATAAATCGTGGCACAATATCAAGTGAGTCATCATCAGCATCCTGAAGCATGTCTGAGATGTGCTTTTCCTTTGCAATGTTCCCGCTTTCAGAATTAATCGTATCAGCTGTCTCCGCAAAGTCTTTGAACAACATTAACTCAATATACGAACTCAGAATAGTTTAACCTTACTAATTGAATCGGTGCTATTCTCGCGAGCCAAGTTCAAGAGTGACAGTTTCCTCACCCCCATTTCGATAGACATCTAACTCCACTTCATCACCAGGCATCTTCGAACGCATAATATAGCTAGTCAAGTCCTCGTTATCATATACTGGTTCTCCGTCGATAGCTGTAATGACATCAGGCCCCTCACTAGAGTTTGCATCATTTAGTACACCTTCTGAAGGTGATTCATCCACTATCTCTTCAACAATAAGCCCATTATCAACGTCAAATTCGTCTCCTTCTTGTTGTGTGAGCGGGCTCAATTCAACAGTACGAACTCCAACATATGAATGGGAGTGGTCACCCGTGTCAATTAAACTCTGGCCAACGTGATTAGCTAAGCGAGCGGATACGGCGAATCCAATGTTTTCTCCATCTGTTGCTCGATTCACTCCAACAACAGACCCGTCATCATGATTAACTAGAGGCCCACCACTGTTTCCAGGATTCAGCGCAGCATCAGTTTGAATTGAATCAGGTATGGCGAATTCAGATTCTGTTTCCATAGACCTCTCTGTACCACTAACGACACCTGTAGTAACGGTGCCATCTAAATCACCAGGCGCTCCGAGTGCAACGACAGGAGTTCCACGTTCTGGAAGTGTTTCCTGTAATGGAAGGGGCTCAGCATAATCTGGCCGTTCCGCAGGTTCAAGAATTGCAATATCCGTATCAGAATCCTCACCAACAAGCTCTGCATTCGACCATTCTCCTTCTGAATATTGCACGTAGAATGTATCTGCTTCTGTAATCACATGCTCGTTTGTCATGATGTGATTGTCAGAGTAGACGAACCCTGAGCCCTGTGACGTTAATTCCCCATCTTGTTCTGTATAGATTGAAACCACGCCTGTAAGAGCATCCTGTGACGATTCAACGGCAGAGTCACCTGTAGTATTAACTATATTCACATCATTATTTTCGTTTGTTTCTTGGTTATTCGTGTCCGTCGGTAAATCTTGAGGAGATGACATATCATCCATGACATAGTATGCTCCTCCAAAACCTATTCCAAGAAGAGCAACGCTAAGTAGTATTCCGAGAGCGATTTGTAGTACTTGTTTTAACACGTTTGTATAAGTATAATTATATGTACTTAGTCAATAATCTTTTGTAGCATACAGCCAGCTCCATCCAAAAGGCTTTTTACAACACGTGTATTATACAGAACGTGCAAAACGTGTACAACGCTACAAACAGCAGCTAACTAACGACTATACAAACATGATTTACACACGAGATGCTCACACGAACGATGAAGCATGGATGCTCGAAAAACTCTCTCAACAGACTCACGAACACGATTCATTCCGACCCGAAGACTTTCTTGTTGCTGTCGATGAAGAGACGGAAGAACGCGTCGCGTTCGGTCGACTCGAATATCATCGCAACGTCGATGATACAGAGTACGTCGAATTGAATAGTGTGATTATTCTGGACCGAGCAGAAGATGAGCAAGGCTGTCTTCTTCTCGTTGACCTTGCTGAACAGGCATTGGAAAGCGGTCAACAGCAGGTGTTTACGTTCCCAAATAAGCACCACGATGTGTTCAAGGAGGTCGGATTTAACCAGATTCCGAAGGATGAAATGCCGCAAGTAATGCAAAACCGTTTAGACAAAATGACGGAGACATTCGGTGACGAAACAGTTTCAATGGCAGCCCAGCCAAAGAATATCGAATTCGAACTTGATGAGGACGATGAAGAGTTCCAGAAACCAGAAGGTACATCTGAAGAAGAAGTTGAAACGCTTAAGGACGAGCTAGGTATCGATGATAATGCAACGACGAAATATTCTATCTAAGTGAAAGTTAAAGCGCTGAAACAAAAATCGAAAAAACATCAAAACGCGCACCAGACCGCTTCACGTACCGTAAAGGAAATCGTTAGCCTACGTTAGGCCTGAATCTGGCGGCGGTAGTAGATGAATCCACCTAGTGCAACCAGTGCCAGTGCAGCCAGCAGGAGTGTGAATCCTGGCTGGTCTGGGTCCTCATCATCATCTCCGTCATCTTCTGGGTCCATCATTGCATCGATTTCCTCTTCGTCACCATCCATTTCAACTTGTGCGGTGAAGTCCTCGTAGCCGTCTGCAGTGACTTCAACGTCGAATGCTCCTTCTTCGAGGTCAATCGTCATGACACCATCATCATCCGTCTGGTCACCGTCAACCAGTTCATCGTCTTCTTCAACGGATACTGTTGCGCCTGGGATTGACTCATCTTCTTCAGAGTCTACGGCGGTAACAGTGAGAGTGCTCTCATCATCATCGCCATTCTCTGTACCGTCTCCGTCACCCTCAACTTGGACTGTGTGACTCTGCGAGTCTTCTTCGCCCTCGTTGTCAGTGACAGTTAATTCAACATCATAGGTTCCTTCAGAGTCGAAGGAGTGGGACGTGGAGACGCCCGATGCGGTTGCTCCATCATCGAAGTCCCAGCTGTATTCGAGTTCATCTTGGTGAGTGTCGTCAGTTGCGAGGGCACCGAAGTCAACGGACTCGTCAACATCGGCTTCGTCAGGACCAATGAGCTCCTCGATGACTGGAGGCTCGTTTGGTGCTTCCTCAACAACAACTTCCATCTCTGCTTCGTCGGACTGTCCTGCAGCGTCAGTGACAGTTACGCTTGTGTTGTATGTTCCTGGCTCATCGTAGATGTGCACAGGCTCAGCGATAGATGAACTTTCATCGTCGCCGAGGTCCCAGTCGTACGAGAGTTCGTCCTCGTCCTCGTGGTCAACATCAAGCTCGAACTCTACTTCCTCACCTTCGGTTACAGGAGTGTTGGCGTCAACACCCTCAATCTCAGGTGGTGTTTCAGGTTCGACCATGATAGCTTCCTCACGGTCTCCCAGTGGGAAGAACTGAATTGTCATCTCTCGGTCTACTTCCTCATCGGATAGGTCGTATTCTGCACTGACCATTCCGTCTTCATCAACTGTTGCGTCCTCTCGGAAGAGGATTGGGTCAACACCTTCACTGCGGACTCGAACAGATACATCCGTACCTGGTGCGACTGCGGTCTCACCAGTTACAGTTGCGTTGGACTCTGCTGGAAGTCCGAATCGGGTGTCAAGGTCTTCTTCATCTACAGTGACGCTGGAAAGCTGTGGCGTGACCTCTCGGTCAACCAGCTCTACCTCTTCGTGGAGGTCAGCGCTGTTATCGTCTTCATCAACGTACTTGTAGTCCTCTGTAACGTTGAAGTCGATGTCGTACTCTGTCTGTGGACTTGCGTCGAAGTCGTCATCGAACGTATCGAACACATCGGATTCACGCGTATCGAAGAACATGTAGAAACTGTCCTCATCAGGAGCAATTTCAAGTTCGTCAGCGTTCTCTAAGAGCATCTGTGTCTCAGCGTTGTGTCGCTCTGGGTCCTGTTCCTCGATATGGAGGTTCATTTCCGAAAGGTCATCAGCCTCGTCTTCAAGGCCAAGGTCCTCTACAGACTCGACACCATCTTCATCACGCTCATCGAAGTCGATAAGTGCAGCTGGATGCGTGTCGTTCGTCAGAAGCGTGTCAGAGAAGATACCTGACGCTTCAACTTCTACAACAAACCAATCATCCTCTGCAACTTGGTCGCGTTCTGTACCGTGCTCTTCGAGGTCATCAAGCGATGGTCGCTCATCGTTTGGCATCACGTACGTTGTGATGTCGTGTGACTCTCGCTCGACAACTTCGAGTGTTGCGAGGTCAGCCTCGTCATCCTCTACTTCCATCTCAAGCGAGTACAGTCCTGTACTGAAGTCACCTGATACGGATGGAAGAGTGTTATCGTCTACGTGGATTTCGTCATCCTCGTCAGCGGTTGCGAAGACGCCACCATCTACATCGTCAGCATCAACGACGCCGTAATCCTGGTAGTCACCTGCGCGGTAGGTGTCCATCAGGAGGGTAACTTCTCCGTCACCAGTTCCATCCTCTACATCAAACTCAAGGTCGTAATCATCCTCTGCGAATCGAACTGTTGCGTAGTCCGTCGCTTCGAGGTCAATCGTCATCTCAACGATGTCACCCTGGGTCTGTGTGTATGTCCCCTGGTCGAAGTTAGCATCCCCTTGTGCGTCGAACGCTGCTTCAACTTCTGCGTCACCTGTAGCATCAGCGTCAGCTGCGCTTACCTCAAACTCGTACTCGTCTTCATCAGCTTCTTCGAAGTCGAGTGGGACTGTTGCAGCATCACTGCTTGTGTCAACATCTGTTACGCGCAGGTAATCCTCATCATGTGGGTCAACCATTGCGTCCATGTTGCTGTCAAGCTCATCCTCATCAACAAGGTCGAGAAGTTCTTCACCATCGTCAACCTGGTCGCTGCTTACAACAACATCGTACGGTCCAGCACGGACACTTGTGAGGTTCATCTCAACATCAGTGTGGTCCGTGTTCAGATTTACGAACGATGGGTCTGTTGAAACATTCATGTCCTGAGCTTGGGTGTTCCACTCAACAAGTTCTTCGTTACCGTCGACGAGCGCGAAGTCACCAACAAGCTCGGTGTCAACATCTGGGTATGTCGTGTCGATGACAATCTCAGTGTCGTGGACACCGTCACTTTCTTGTGCGGTTACTTCAGTCACGAACTCAGAATCATCACCGTCTTGGTATTCGATTGTGTAGGAATCGCCTGCCTCGATTACATCATCATCGTCAGTCAGGACCAGTTCCTGTCCAACCCAAACACGGTCAAGGAGTTGTGCGTCATCACTGTCGAATGCAGCGTGCTCAAGTCGCTCGTCTTCTTCAGCTTCTTCCTCTACAACTTCGAAGCCGCCAACAGCCTCACGGGCGTCGCCGTCTTCTGTTGCGTCGTCAGCTCCGTCTACCTCATTTTCATCATCAGCTGTTACGTCATCAGATGCCAGTTCCTCACCAGCACCGTAGACAACGACGGTTACGTCTTCATCGTCATCCACTTCTGCGGTGAGTTCAAGGTCGTCAACGTCTTCATCAGCGTCGAATTCTTCGCTGTCGAGTTCATCCTCGTCAGCGTCGTATGCGACGACTTCGTAGTCAACGTTGGCGTTTGCATAATCAACGAGAACAGCTTCAGTGTCTGCCTCATCGATATTTACATCACCTTCAGCAGGGTCGTGGATTTCGTAGTCGCCGAGCACGTCACCATCAAGGTAAGACGTGTCAATTTCGACTACTCCATCTTCATCTGCTTCAAGGTCATCGATAACAGCTTCATCACTGTCATCAGTAGTCAATACAAAAACATCTTCGTTTTCAATTGCGTCACCTGTGACTTCCACCAATGAATGATACGGCACATCAGGTGCCTCATCATCAACGTCGTATTCTACAACGTTATGGTCATCATCGGCATAAGCCACCATAGTGAAACTTGCTGCTACAATAAAGAGTACAGCAAGAACCACTACTGTGGTATTCTGCAATAATTGTTGGTTGCCAATCATGTCCTCGTTCTTACAAATGGGTAGTATGTGTAAAAAGGCTTGCCCCTATCCGATAACCCCAAAACGGGAGTACATCGTGTGTAATACTAACATATATCAACGTTAGCGTCTTCTATCACTTATACTATGTATCAACTAGTATATCAATCTATCTGGTATCGCAATAGAGCACCAATTCCATCGAACGCGTCCCAGAACTGTTCACCCTCTGTAAAATTGTCCGAGACTACCACCAGTTCGCCACCTTGGTTCTCGACTTTATCTGTGTACTCAACAATCGTTTCACGCGGTACATTCTCTGAAACCAGCAGCGCGTCAACAGCTCCGTACTGTAGCGCCTTTTCTACGTGGTTCTCTCCGTAAGTGGCATGAATATCATCTGAATGTAACGCTCGGAAAAAGCGTGTCATCGCTTCACGCTCTTCTTGTTCCACAACCCCAGCAATCTCATCCTGTGCCCGATTAACAAGCTGTTCTAATGATTGCTCGTTCGCAATATCTACAGCATAGGAACCACCGACCTTCACATCCTGTAGCGGCTGTGGAAGAAACCCATCAGAAACAAAATTATCCACCGTTACCTGAGTTCCTCCTAAGACAAAGCCATCTACGGTTGGCTGATTATCTTCATCCACGAATAGCTTCTTCAAATCATCCCGTACTCCTTTGAAGAATGCGTCCTTTTGTTCTTCAATAAGGCGGTCGAAACGAACAGCTGACTGACCGCCTGCATTATGTTTTCCCATCACATTACTTTCTTCTGCTTTGTGGACAATAATTTGCGTCCCACGAAGCTCACCGATTGCAGCACCTCCACGTTCAACGACAGCGAGCCCAATCGTATGTTTTGGTGCTATCTGTTCACGCAGTGGTTCTGTATGGAATTTACTATCACAAGTATAATCACTGTAATCCAATGGCGAGCCTAAATCATCAAAGACAAAATCCACTACATTATCATCGTTCGTTACCCCAGAAAAGACTACCAAACCATTTTCAGGTGTTTTGTCGTACTGTTTCAAGACGGAAGTAACACGGTCAATTGCACTCTCGACGTTTTTCCGATTCTGGTCACTCTTGATATTGGCAGCCTCACTTTTTTCCTGTGACATACGGCGTTGAACACTCGCGAGATTCTTATCTGCAGCAATATAGAGCGAAACTAACGCCGTACCCGACCCTCTCGTCTCATCGACTTCATCGAGTCGACGTTCAAGTAATCGATTATCCATTGTTACACAAGTATTGTGAGCTCAAACAGTTAATCGTTTCGAACGTGACCCATATAAAAAAACATTATGCAGTTACATTCGCTGCGTTCTTTGCCTGTGGTGCATGATAATAGAACGTAAGGCCGCCCGTCCGCGTATCAAGAAGCTCTAATAGGATTTCTGCAGAGTGGTCTCCAGGGTTCTTTTTTCGAGGGTGGAACTGGTCGTAGAACTCATCAGATACATGTGCATTGTAACGACCAAGAAGTGACGAGACGTGGTCGATGTCCATTACGACAATATCACCAGTTTTCTTATCCTCGATATAAGCTCGTGCTACGCCAAATTGAATTTGTTCTGCATCGCGGAGATAGCCGCGTCGATAGTCTGGATTCTCATCTACAGCAGGTGCTGCTGTGATACAAAGCATAATTTGTGCCATTTTCTTTGCCATACTGTGCACAACAGAAGACACTCCCTAAATAGCTTTCTTTGTGTAGTGTATTCCCTGGCGTTTGGAATAGTACGTGTTTATGCGTATCGTGCTCGCACGCACGCGCATTGGGAAAAAGTACCGTCGTGAAGGGACGAGAATCATACTCTAATCGATTCAAGGTTATTGTAGTGTCTACCACGATGAAAAAATTCTGACGAGATGAGAAGGGTTTAAGCATCTCCAGTCTGTATACTACAATGATGAGTGAAGAATCATACGGAGCCGATAATATTACTAAGCTTGAAGGGCTCGACGCAGTCCGAAAGCGACCTGGAATGTTCATTGGTTCCACGAGTAAAAAAGGACTTCATCACATGGTCCAAGAAGTAGTGGATAACAGTGTTGACGAAGCATTAGCAGGCTACGCTGATGAAGTGAATGTAACTATTCACGAAGATGATAGCGTTAGTGTAGAAGATAATGGACGAGGAATTCCTGTAGACGACAAAGATGGAGAACCAGCAATCAACGTGATTATGACTGACATCCACGCAGGTGGGAAGTTCGACTCTGATGCATATGCTGTATCTGGCGGGCTTCACGGAGTGGGTGTCAGCGTTGTGAACGCTTTGTCCACCAAACTGGAAGCAGAAGTTCGTCGTGATGGTCATGTATGGACGCAGACATTCCATGACGGAGAACCTGAAGGTCTCACGCAAGAGCGAGAACTCGAATCAGATGATAATACAGGTACCACAGTTCGATTCTGGGCCAACCCAGAAGCATTCGAAACAACGGATTATAATTTCGAAACACTCCGTGCCCGCCTGGAAAACCTTGCATATCTCAACCCTGGCGTGCACTTTTCTATCCGTGACGAGAGACCTGAAGAAGAATTATACGAAGAGTACATGTTCGAAAGTGGTATCAGTGCCTTTGTCGAACGACTTAACGAAGGACGCGAACCGCTAACGGACTCCATCATTCGTGCTCAGGGCGAAGAGGAGACAGACAGTGGAAATATGGTTGCTGTTGACATCGCCATGCAGTACACGACTTCAACCCAGCAGTCTGATGCAAGTATCTTCTCGTTCGCGAATAATATTGAAACAGCCAGTGGCGGAACTCATGAAACAGGATTCAAAACCGCCATCACACGTGTTGTAAACAAGTACGCAGAAGAGCATGACTTGTTAGATGAGATTGGTGGGGAGCGGCTAGGTGGGTCTCTTGTTCGTGAAGGACTCACAGCTGTTATCAGCGTAAAACACAGTGACCCTCAGTTCGAAGGACAGACCAAGGCTAAACTCGGCAACGCAAGCGTACGTGGTGTTGTTAGTGGTATTGTTACGAAAGAATTCTCAAAGTATCTCGAAGAACACCCTGAAGACGCGGAAGCTATTATCTCCAAGGCGATTAACGCGTACAAGGCAAAACAAGCCGCGAAAAAGGCCGAGGAATTAACGCGTCGTAAATCTGCAACGACGAATACTCGGCTTCCTGGAAAACTCGCTGACTGTCAAAAGGGAACGTCTTCTGAGGACGCCGAACTTTTCATCGTGGAAGGAGATTCGGCAGGCGGAAGTGCCAAGCAAGCTAGAAATCCTGAAACACAAGCTGTCTTGCCATTACGAGGTAAAATTCTCAACGTCGAGAAGAATCGGCTCAACAAGATTCTAGAGCATGACCAGATTCAGAACATTATAACGGCACTGGGCACAGGTATCGATGATGAATTCAACATCGATGACCTTCGATACCATACTATTGTCCTCTTCGTTGACGCAGACGTTGACGGAGCGCACATCAAAACGCTCATGCTCACATTCCTATTCCGTCATATGACGGAACTCTTAGAAAACGGGCACGTGTATGCCGCAAAATCACCGCTCTACAGAATCCGTAATAATGGAAAGACGTACGACGCGATGACTGATGAAGAACGAAATAAAATCATCGAAGAGAAATGCAACGGTAGTGCAGATAACGTTCAACGATTCAAGGGTCTCGGTGAAATGAACCCTAAACAGCTCTGGGATACAACGATGAATCCTGAGAACCGACGATTCGAACAGATTACCATTCAGGACGCAAAGGAAGCAGACCGCATTTTCAGCGTCCTCATGGGAAGCCAAGTTGGCCCCCGACGAGATTTCATCCGCGAAAACGCAGATGAAGTAGAATGGGAAGACATTGACATTTAAAGAGGTGACCAAATATGAGTACTGAACCAGATTTATTCGAGGCAGACGCAGCAGAGATTGAAAAAGTATCGGTTGAAAACCAAGTGGAAGACGCATACATCGCGTACGCGATGAGCGTTATCGGAGGTCGTGCCCTCCCAGACGTTCGAGATGGGCTCAAACCCGTCCAGCGACGAGTCCTATACAAGATGTACGATATGGGTGTGACTAATCGCTCTTCTCATCGAAAATCATCGAGTATTATCGGTGAGACAATGGGTGACCTTCACCCACACGGCGACAAAGCAATTTACGACTCACTCGTTCGCATGTCACAGGACTTCAGTCTTGGAGCTCCACTAGTAGATGGCCAAGGGAACTTCGGGTCGATGGACGGAGACCCACCTGCAGCAATGCGATATACTGAGGCACGGATGAGCCTAATTGGCGAAGACATGCTCTCAGATATTGATAAGGAAACGGTTGATTTCGTTCCAAACTACGACAACCGATTGGAAGAACCAGAAGTTCTCCCATCCGCACTCCCAAACCTCCTTATTAACGGTGCAAGCGGTATTGCTGTTGGAATGACAACAGATATTCAACCACACAACGTCGGAGAAGTCATTGACGCAACAATCCACCGTATGCGACATCCAGACTGCTCAGTTCACGACCCAGACAGTGAAGAAGACAGTCTCATGGACTTTATGGCTGGTCCTGACTTCCCAACAGGAGCAACAATTGTTGGTAGAGAAGGTATCAAAGACGCGTATGAAACAGGGAAAGGTAAGATTCGCGTCCGTGCAGACTATGATATTCAGTATGACGAGAACCAAATTGTCATTACAGAAATCCCCTACCAGAAGAAGAAGTCGCGTCTTGTCGAACAACTTGCAGATTATGCGACAGACGGGACTATTGATGGCATCTCTGATGTTCGGGATGAATCCGACCGCGAAGGAGTTCATATTACAGTGGACGTGAAGTCGACAGCGAACATCGATATTGTTGAAAATAAGCTTATTGAGAATGTTCTAGAAGAAACCATCTCGATGAATCATATCGCACTCGTCGATGGTCAGCCAAAACGGCTGCCTCTTCCAGCACTCCTTGACAACTACATCGAGCATCGACGAGAAGTGGTTCGCCGACGGAGCGAGTATGAACTAGCGGAAGCAGAAGACCGACACCACATTGTTCTTGGTCGTCTCAAAGCCCTGGATAACATTGACGAAGTAGTCGAGACAATTCGAAACTCCGATGACCGTGCGGGTGCGATTGAAGCGCTTTGCGACGAATTTGACTTCTCTGAGAACCAAGCAGACCACATCACACGGATGCAACTATCCAGCATCACAGGACTCCAGCGAGAAGAACTCCGTGATGAACGTGATGAACTTGAAGAAACGATTGAACGTCTCACAAAACTTCTCAACGACTCTGACGAGCTTGATGAGAAAATCATCGAAGAACTCGAAGAGATGAAGTCCGAGCACAACCACGAGCGAAGAACAACAATCACAGAGGACTACGCACGCGTCGATGATGAAGACCTCATTCCACAAGAAGACATCATAGTCACGCTAACAGAAGACAACTACATTAAGCGTATGTCTGTGTCAGAGTTTGAGGTTCAGAACCGCGGAGGCAAAGGTGTATACGGACTATACACCGATGATGATACAATCAAGCATGTCAACATCGTCAATACTCACGATGCTCTCCTTCTCTTCACAAGCGAAGGTGATGTGCACGAGCTAAAGGGATACGAAATCCCAGAGGGGTCACGCCAGGCCCACGGAACCAACATCGTGAACATTCTGCAAGTGTCTAATGACGAAGAAATCCAAGCTATTGAACCGAAGCCCGATGACCTCTCTGACGGCTACGTGACTATCGCTACAGAGAAAGGCCAGGTGAAGCGTACAGAACTCTCTGAGTTCAGCAACATTTGGAATCCTGGACTCAAGGCGATTGGACTTCCAGAGGATGATAGCGTTGTAGATGCGTATATTACAAGCGGAGATGATGACCTTATGTTGGCCACAGCTCAGGGTAAAGTTATCCGATTCGATGAAGATGATGTTCGTTCCACAGGACGCAGTGCGTATGGTGTGAACGGAATCGACCTAGAAGGTGATGATTACGTTGCTGCAGTCACGTACGTGACCGAAGAGGATGATACAGTATTCACATTAACGGAGAATGGTCGTGGCAAGCGGACCGACCTTAGTGAATATCGACGCCAATCGAGAAACGGTAAGGGTCTGCTTGCAATGAGCAATCCTGATGGCGAAGTCTGCGTGTTTACTACACTTACGGGTGAAGGCACTCTAATGGTGAGTAGCGAGGACGGTAAGATAATCCGTGTAAACGTAGATGACATCAGCAAGTATGGTCGAACAGCGAACGGGTTGACTGTGATGCGGTTAGATGATGGCGACACCGTTGTCGACGCGAGCTGCTGCCTGGATGAATAAATACTAATTATCCCGTTTTTGAGTGTCATAACTTCTAACTCTAGAAAATCAAATAAAAATGCTTAAGTGTATACAACGCCTACTGTAGTGTACAATGCCTACCTGTGAACACTGCGACAGTCACATTTCGGAGAACTTCGAGAGAGTATTCAGCGACCGTGATGGAAAAGTGTACGCCTGCCCTAATTGCTCTGCGCAGGCAGGAATTGAAGAAGTCTCACGATTGCGTAGTAGGTAACGAAACTGAAAGGTAAAATAATTTTACTACTCGTCCTCATCATCAGTTTCGAGCGACGCGAACGTCATCCCAAAGTCCTGCAGTATTTCTTTATCCTCTGTTGAGAGCTGTGACTCTAACCAACTTTTGTTCAAGTGTTCTCGTTCGACAGCTTTCTTGGTAAACATCTTTGAACCATACCCCTCCGTCATTTTGTACGTTGGTGCTTGTTTACCTAGTAGGTATACTACAGCAGTTCTCCAGTGCTGGAACGCCTGTCCATTACTGACAGCGCCGTCCCAAAGCATAGCTGCCGTTTCAGGTGAAATATTATCCGTAAGTAGTCCCTCAAGGAACTTGTAAGTGAATGTATCCATATTTTTTCCACCGAATGGTTGCTTCTGACAGTATTCTTGAACCAATGATGGTTGAATGTATCCATCATTATTAACACCTTCAACTTCTGTTACTGGTGTACTGTGGTCCATTTTATCACCTTTCTGTCGAGCCTTCCACACAGCATATCCTACAACCTTGTATGCAGGCGTTGAGGATACAGACATTCCGTTCCTTTTACAGAACTTTATGTACTCCTTATGAATAGAATGGAGATTCCCGCCGTTCTTCTTTTCAAACTGCATAACGGCTTTTTTCGGTATACTTGGTTGACGCAGTCCCATGATACTAGCTACAAAGTACCATGATAAATATGTTTGTAGACCAGATAATATATAGGTCGGTGAAAAGCTCGTATACAAAACTATTCGAGCTCTTCAATAGTACCGTACCAACCGCAGTCTTCGCAAACAACTTCTGCATCAGCATCTTCAGGAATAGCACCACTATACTCCTGCCATTCATTATTTATTTCTTCAGAACTGCACACTGTACACTGCCCTTCAAGGTGTTCGACGGAGGCGCTAATAATATGCGTTGCCGATGAGAGAACAATATTACATTCTCTATGAATATCCATAGGATTCGCACGAACAAGCGCCTCAAACGACCCATACCCAGCATCCTGCAGTACACGAGCTGTTGTTTCGCCCACACTTGGTAACTGTTTCAATTCTTCTACTGTCGCTTGTTCTGGCATTCAAAAGATTCATAGGATTACTAGTATTTCAAAGCATCGCCAATTTATATTATACTAGCAACACTATGGAGCATTTAGTATCATCTAGCTAACTAGTACTGCTCTAGGATGTTCTAGTTCACTAGTATCAATCGCAAGTAGGAAAAATACAAACCACTGTAGCACTGTGTATACTATAATGAACGAACTCCAATCGCATACCTTCTCAGACGAAGATGGGCAACTCGCTATGGAATTCGCCCGAGACGCCCTCGCCACATACACAAAAGAAGGCCAACGAATGGACGTTGGTAGTGTTGAAGACCTGCTCAATAAACGCGGTGGCGTCATTGTCCAACTCGAAGCTATAGATGGCTTTGGACGACTACGAGGGAGCGCAGCAATCTACGACGGGCGACGAATTGCTGACTCAATCATTGACGCAACTATCTATGCAGCGAGCTCCCGCTCTTTAGGGAGTGAAATCCATCGCTCCGAGCTGGATGATATTCGATTCAGGCTTGCTCTTATTGAACGTGTTATTGTCTCAAACGACCCTGTTGAAGACCTCTCGATTGGAACAGATTGTCCAATTATCACAGAAACCATAGATGGTTGGCTCTATCCAACAAAAGCACTCGAACACAATTGGTCAGAACAAGATTATCTCGAACGGACATTCAAAAAATCTCGACAAAACCCTCATGCATGGAAAGATAATCCAACTGTTATCGCCGAAACTGCACCGTTCGTCGAAGAAAACCCACCGTCTGGCTCTACTGTACGAGATATATAAGACCAAAATGACGAAAAAGTTATTTCCTCAGTCTACACACATATAATATAACTAGCATGGCACAACATGCCACCCCAACAACATATACAGTAAGCCTCCCCCATTCAGCCTACCGATGGAACCTGTTAGACAGCGCCGAACAAGGCGAAAATAACATCACAGCAGTATATGAGCACCAAACTACAGACGCCTGGTGCGTAATTAGCCCATCCAGAAACACAAATCTTACGTCTGTCACGCTCTATACGACAACAGAACAATTACCTCCGCACATTGAAACAGATACAGAATGCCTTATTAGCCTACTGACAAATATAGTTAAAACTAATACCTCATTCATGTTCACAGGTATCGAAAATGGAGATGTGTGCGAGGCGTATGAGACTCTGGACCAGCTATAATCGATTTTCGTTAAATATCACGACAGTTATAAGTATTATATCAATTCATATATACTATTAAAGTGAAATCTCCTCTACCACTACTAGAACCCATGGTGACAAATGAGAGGGTTACAGTCTATGTCTCTTGTCGACCACTTACGGACGCTCCACCAAAGGACCTGCCTCGTGTTGAATCACTCGCCAAAGAATACTGGTGTGCACGCTTTCTCACGCGAACAGACCAAGATATACACTCTTTAAGTGATTGGTTTAGTATCCCATATAGAAATATTCAAGAATCACTGTATAAATCACCACGAGGGCCATGTATTATCCAACTCACAGCCCTCCCACAATCAGACCAAGAGAAGCTCCTTCAACAAACGAAACCTGTCTTTTCTATTGAAGAGGAGTTTGATACTAAAACAGCACGGTGGTTACACAAACACTCAGATGAGCATTAACAGTGTTCACTGTATAAAGATTCCAAAAGCGTTTTTAGGTCAGATTCAAACTGTTCCTTGGTCGTACAGTTGTGAACCGTATAATCAGCCGTTTGGACGAGCTCATTAACGCCCCAACCATTCTCATTCATGTCTCGTTCAAGCAGTTTTTCGGCACCAAATTTCTCTTCGCCATCCCGTCCTCGCTCTCGAATCCAGTCCAGGCGAAGTGATGCAGGCGCATGAATAAACAATAATTCAAATTCCGAAAGAGATTCAAATGCATCTCGTTCCTCAGGTGAACGCATACCATCAATAAAGACTGGACCCTTACCATCCATCACACCATCAACACACCACTCAGCTACAATTCCACGTCCGTGCTCCTCCCGACTCAACGTTGCAAATTCACCGTATACATCAGACGGAAGCTCATCTGATTCACCGTTCTCTGCAGCCGTTAATCGGTCACCCCAGTTTTCCCGCGTTTTCTGCCGAACTGCATCACCCATCGTTACGACCTCAAACCCAACAGTTTCCGCAATGTCTGCTACAACAGATTTACCTGATGCGGGATAACCTGCAACTCCAAGTGCATATGTCATACACAACAGTTCGTCTTCCCTGTATGAAAAGCCTTTGATTTGACGTGCAGATTTGACCATTATTGTAGCTAAGACCCGTAAATTTATCTGTGGTGGATACTACAAATAATACCAATGCAAGTCACACGAGAGAAACAAACCCGTGAGACAGACCAGTATGACAAACTTATCGCTCGTGCTGATGAACTCCGTAAACAAGCCGAAGAAGCCAAAACAGAATCGACAGAAGCCACTACGGAGAAGCTACCATTACGAACATTTATCACAGGTATGGCAACAGGAGAAGTGCACGATATAAACATAAAAGAGCATCGCAACCGTTTGAGTCGGTCAGATGCTAAGTACACGATAATAATGGATTTGAAGCTTAGAACAGGTGATTTTGTAACGGTGACAGTTAATGATACAGGTGAGTATGAGGAAGAAAACGACCTTGTCAGACTTTTAGAATCAGAGGGAATCCAAGACTATCGGATAGATGCTCTAATCGGGAAACAGATTCGTATCATCCATGAAAACGGAGAACCTATTTTTACACAATACCACTCACCCGATGAGTTAGACTGGGATGTATTCATTCCAAAGAAACTCGATATACCAGGACAGATTGCACACAGCGGAGAGCTGTGGTTTCGACGGACAGGGAATCAAATCCTCTCGGAAGTAATCCGTGATGAAGAAACACCGTTTGAAGATAGAGCTTTCTTTCTAGCATTACTCAGCACCCTTGGAATGTTTACATGGTTCATGTACGCTATCGTTACGACAATGATATTTGGCGGGCTAGGATTTCTCATTGCTGGAGTACTAACACTTTTCACACCTTTCTTCCTACGATATATGCATAGTAGCTGGAGTCGGTATAAAACCCACCGAAGTCAAGATTCACTCTTGCGATAAAAATTAACTGCTATAGTCTGCTCACAGCCGCGACGTACAGGAACAGAATAGCCATAATAATTGCAACAGCATCAACTAGTGTAACGCTGAAGGGCAACATCACAATAGGCGGACCATTGTAAATCAGACCTGCGAAGATAACAAGTGCTGGTGAGACCACGAATCCAAGTACCGTAACAATCTCTGGAATAGAGGAGACCTCTACTGGTAGCGATAATGATGTCTTAGAATGTGATGGGGAGTACGAACAGAGCGTGCGAACAATGACATACGACGAAATAACTGCCAGCGCTACGAGCAATACAACAGCAAGTCTGGTCGAATCGTCAATGATGAAAAACGCTTCGCTGAGGTGAGACACAAGTAGCAAACCTACTGTGGCGACACCCCCAATAATTGTGAGAACGCTGAGTCGTGAAGCAGCTCGTACGTACTCTACTGTACGGGTTACATCTGTAATTGATGGAACATCCCTCACATCACGCTGTGTATCAGTCCAGGCACCAAGCCCTACTGCTAACGTCGCGAATAAGCCGCCAACACTAATCAGTGTCGAACTGTATGTTTCTCCCGCAACCCAAATCAGCCCGAGTAGTCCAATAACTGTAAATAGTGCAGCAAATACTAAGGCTTCCCAGATTCGGAACGGGGACACAATGCGATTGAATACTTGTCGTGGAGTTGGAAGCGTCGTACTCGCGTACGGGCGTGGAACACCACTGTCTATTTTATCTCGTGTCATTGTTCTTCGTATAATTCTAGTTGCTCCTGATATGTAACTCTAATAGTCGATTCACTCACTCCAGTATGCTCTGAAAGCACACGCTGAGTGATTCCTTTATTCGTCTCACAGTACTTCGCGGCAGCATACAGTGCCGCTGCAGCATATCCTCGTGGACGACGCCCTGACAACGCCCCATTTGATGCAGCCACAGAGCCAATCTCTCGTGCTTGCTCCGCAAGAGCGTCTGGAATAGATAATGTTTCACACAATTCTTCCAAAAACGTCGTCCACGAAATCGGTAAATCTTCAAGAATATCTGTATGACGAAGGATGTACCGAGCCGACAAAAGAACACATTTCACCTCTACATCAAACAATTCAGCAATATCCTTCGGAGTGACGGCCACATCTTCAGAACGACACGACGCAAAGATAACTCCACTCAACGTCGCCTCTAATGACCGTCCACTATACAATTCATCGTCATACACAATATTAACAACGCGAATGATTGTACTCTCCACCTCCTGAATCTCTAATGCAATACATGCATCTTCAATCCGTGAAAGCACATCTTCTGGAGCGATACACTGTTGAACCATTCGCTGTACATTAATCTAATGTCTCTATATATGCAATAAAAATATCGCTGTTTTTAACGCACAAAACAATTCAAATATTCTACAAATGCTGCTCTTTTTGAATATCAAAAATCCAAAATTGAATGTCATACCCGCTCACAGTGGTTTTTTCCACATCATGACTCTGTGATTGCTGCTACTACGGACTAGACAATGTCAAACTATTCAGAAAAACCTACGAACGCGGACGTTAACACAAAACTGTTCTTACTCAATCTCAATAGTCGTTTGGTCCTCTGGCTCGACACGAGGGAGCGTAACAGTCAGTACACCGTTCTCCAACGTTGCCTCAGCCCCATCTGCCTCAACTTCCGCAGGTAAGCGGAATACCTGAGAAACATCGTCACGTCGCATATCTTCTGTAGCCTCTGCTTCAATGCGGACCTGCTGTGCATCAGCAGTAAGCGAAATCTGCCCCTCAGGGAAACCAGGCAGGTCTGCAACGACAACAATCTCCTCTTCTTCCTCGAACACTTCGAACATCTCTGTCGAATTAGACTCTTCCTCTTCTTGCTGCGGAGCAAATGGATTATCTCCACCAAACGGACTATCTCCGCCAAACGGATTTCCGCCACCGAACGGGTTACCACCGCCGAATGGATTCCCGTTTCCGCCGAATGGATTCCCGTTATTCCCGTTCTGCTGCTCATCCTGCATCTGCTCCATTGTATCTTCAAGTTCTTCAGCGAACTCTTCAAGTCGCTCAAATAGGTCGTCGATATTCATGTACACTAACGCCTCAGGATTCCATGAATAAAAAGGTATTCCTTTTTCTAACTTTTCTTATACAACAAAAATACTGCCCAATGCACGTTAAAACACCGTTTTCCAAAATGGCTCGCAACATTCACAATCAATCCGAAAGATTTGTGCACTACAACCAGAACAAGAATACACTTCCCGCACAACTTTATAGGGATTCTCCGCTGTGATTTGTTCGGATTGTTTCTCGAATGTCTTCTCACAAAACCGACAGACAGGGATGACTTCAGGATGACAATCCAAGATTTGATTCATATATATACTAAACAATAACGTTGCAAAAGATTGTTCCTACACAATTACAAGAATACCAATACCATCTCAATATCTGAAATTTCAAAGTAATACTGCATCAAAAGAAGTAATGAGTTGTATAATCCATGCGCGAGCGCAGGAATGAACAGAGACTTCTTTTCTTCATAAATATAACCAAAGACGAATCCTAACACCGTCACAGCACCAATGTACGGAATCGCCTCCACACTCAACCCACCAACAGCAGGAAGGTGAACTAGACCAAATAGAATACTGGCTACGACCAAACCAACCTTTACGTTACACATTTCACGAATTGCTCCCTGAACAGCTCCTCTGAATATAAGTTCTTCAACAGGACCAACAAGAAGAATCATCACAGGAATCATATACAAGAAGTACATCGGGTCATGCATCCCAGGCTCCATAACAGCATTTTCCGCCATCTCATAACCAAGAACCCAGATAATAATACCGAGTACGAAATTTATACCCATTGCCACAATCGTCAATCCAATACCCAATCCGAAATCCTTCAGAGTCGGTCGCCTCCAATGAATAATAGACCACTCATCAAACGGATATTTATCCCACCAAGTAACCAACTTGAGATACAGCAGTATTCCAAAACCCATGAGAAAGACCTCCAACCCATAGAATAGCACATAAACTGTTATACTATCAGGATAACTCTCTTGCAATGATTCCATCACAGGATACAATGGCACAAACATTGCCAGTGCAAATACAAATGAGAAAATAATTGGGAGTAAAGCTCTACCTGACGTTATTCCGACCATTCGGAGATTATTCATATTCAACAATTCCTTAATATCTGTATCCATAGTATAGCTAATAATTAGACATTCGAATACAAAAAAGCATACGGCATACACCCTGTGAAATAGTTGCAAACAAACGCGTTAAAACTTATCAATATGGAAAAGCAATGTACACTACACAGTGTCATATTATAAGCCACCTGAACCAGATTATGACAAATATTCCACGCGGAAGCTGCTGGCGATACCTCTTACTATACTGTTTATCGCTATTGCAGTTCTCGTGATATGGACGGCAATGACAGGCGTCCCCGTAGACCGTGGAATGGTCTTCGTCGGAGGGTCTGAAGTCAGAGTCGACATTGGTGACATCTCTGACCCAGAGGCAGAGATTGAAGCTGCACTCGATGTCGAACCCGAAAGCATGACTGAAGTCCCTGGAACAGGCGAATACATCGTTACATTCACAGAGGACGCCACAACACCTGAAGAACTAGAAGACAGTATCGGAGAACATGATGAACTCAGCATAAGCGAGCTCAGTCAAATATCTCCTACACTCGGTGACGACGCACAACAAACGGCGCTCATGGGAATCCTTGCAGCGTTCGTTCTCATGAGTGGTCTCGTCATCGTACTCTTCCGCTCAATTATCCCAGCGTTCGTCATCATACTTAGTGCAGTCAGCAATATTCTAATCGCAGCTGCCACAATGAACCTCGTTGGAATTGAGCTCACAATGGGTACTGTCGGGGCGTTACTGATGCTTATCGGTTATTCCGTAGACTCAGACATTCTTCTAAACACCTATGTTCTCAAAGGAACCAAATCCACGTTCAACGACCGCGTCCACGACGCAATGCGAACAGGGATTACAATGACTGTCACCAGTCTCTCCGCAATGATTGTTATGGCTATCGTTGCAACGGCCTTTGGAATCGAACTCCTCGCCCATATGGGATTCGTTCTCGCCGTTGGACTGGCAGCAGACCTTATGAATACATACCTTATGAACGTCGCAATTCTTCGGTGGTACGTCAACCGAGGTGATGCCGCATGAAACGATTAGCAAACTCCGTTCGAAGCTACTGGAGAATCTATCTCCTCGTCATCGTCACAATCGTCAGTCTTGGAATTATCTTTAGTCCTGTTATTCCAGGCTATGATGTTGGTGAACCACAGGAACCCGCTGAAGGCGAACCAGCGTTCGACCAGAAATACACTAGCCTCCAATACAGTATCGAACTCGCAGGAGGAACACGTATACGTGCACCCCTCATCGGAGTAACAGCTGAAGGTGCAGACATTGGCGACCAAAGTATTCCAGACCTAGAGCAATCTATCGCAGATGACTTCGAGGACACCGATGACCGAGATGTGACCGTTATCGAACCAGAAGAAGATGATGCTGCAGGAAACACTACAATCGAAATAACCTCGGACGTATCCACAGACGACGTAGAGCAATCACTCGATGACAATAACGTCACTTATGATTCCGTTGGAGAAGGAGTTACGGACAGTACGCGAGATGAAGCTGTCGACGTACTTCAGAACAAAATTGACGAAGCAGGACTCTCTGGTGGGAGTGTCCGTGTCGTCGAACTCGGAGATGGAACGGAATTCATCCTCATCGAAGTTCCAGACATCGACCGAGAAGGAACAATTGAACTCATCGAAGAAAGAGGTGAAGTCAACATTGACGCATACTACCTCGATGAAGACGAAGGTGAATATACAAACCGAACAGTCCTCTCACACGAAGACTTCCGCCAAGTTGGAACGCCAGATGCAGGTGATGACGTACAATCACCGCATGTTCCAGTAACACTTGAAGCTAACTCCGCAGAGGACTTCGAAGAAGATGTTATTGATACAAACATAGCACAACCAGGCGGTACAAACTGTCAGTTCGAAACCTCGCCCGAACAAACAGACTCCTGTCTCCTCACAGTCGTTGATGGAGAAGTAGTCTACTCTGCAGGTATGTCTGGGGACCTTGCAGAAAGCATTCGAGGTGGCACATGGTCTGATGACCCAAGCTTCATCCTTCAAACAGAGTCATACTCCGAAGCGCAAAACCTTGCAATTAACCTTCGAGCAGGTGTCATGCCAGCTGACCTAGACGTAGATGAAGGAGAAGTCAGCTTCGTCTCAGCCGAACAAGGTGACCAATTCCGATTCATAGCGTTCCTCGTCGGCGTTGTTGCATCCCTCGCAGTCGCGACCAGCGTCAGTCTCAGATACGGAAACGCCAAAATCGCAATCCCAATGCTACTCACTGCATTCGCTGAAGTGGTCATACTCCTTGCAATCGCGGCGATGCTCAGCTACCCAATTGACATCGCCGTCATTGCAGGATTCGTCGCCGTTATCGGTACAGGAGTGGACGACCTCATCATCATCGCAGACAGGGTGATGGGCGGCAGAAACCCTGCAAGTAGTGGCAAAATCTTCGAACGCAGGTTCAGAAAAGCTCTCTGGATAATCATGAGTGCAGCAGGAACCACCATCCTCGCACTCGGTCCACTCGCTGTAATGGAACTCCACGAACTCCAAGGGTTCGCAATCTTCACAATCGTTGGAGTCATCGCAGGTGTTCTCATCACGCGTCCAGCGTACGGTGACATGCTGCGATACTTCTTCACCGACGAGCACGATAAGAAGTAATCCAACGACACTCTTTACCTCAGAACTGACTTCTAAGCAATACTCCGATTTATCCACTCAACAATCGCTCGTGAAAACCGCCGTGGATGATTCATCGCAATTGATTTACTCTGCTCAATATGAATCGGCACATCAATCCCAAGTGAATTAACGAAGTTTCCATTCTTCATTCCTGCTCTTGACTCCCCATCCACTCCAAGACGAATATTCTCTGACGGGAAATACTGTTCTAACGTCGAACACAGTTCACTCCGCCTATCTACAGAGGCTTGACCACCAACAATAATCCCATCTTCACTCATCACGTGTAAACTCACACCAACACTGTACTCATCCTCCAACAACTGCTGATACAGTGGAAATGTATGAAGAGGGTCCATTTCACTGGTTGTATGCCACCGATTGTATGCTGTATTATATCCTCCATCAACTAAACCACGCGTCCCCCAGACCGCTGCTGTTTCGAGGCGCTGCCCAATAAGCATCGCCTCAACATCTGTATTTGGTTCAACCTGACCACCATGTGGAGCTAACAGAACAATATTTTCATCCCCGCTCGTATACAAGAATTCCGAAAAAGTTCCATGCCCATCTGTTTCATGAAGAATAGTCTGAGGTGCGTCCATAAAAATAATATATCACCAATCAGATGAAAGACTCACTCCACACCACACCTGTATTTTTACCCCTACAATCTAATTCTCAGCTAATGACTTCGTTCCCCGATGGACATGCACTACTCACAGAGCTACAAGACGCCCTCAGCCACTATCAGAGAGAAGATTCTGACTATCAGGATGCACGCATAGCCGATGCTCTAATCGTTGGCAGCGCCATCACAGACGATTTCATCCCGTACGAATCAGACCTCGACCTTATCGTTGTGCTCGCGAATAGCCCACACGAGCCCGTCGCACTCGGCTTCGATACATTCCTTCGAGAAGACTACCAACACCACCTGGTCGCCGCCGCAGGTATGCCCATCTCAACCGTCGATGTCGGCGTCTACTCTGCAGATAACTACAAAGACAGAATCGACGACGAAACTGTATATTCCTGTACGTTCTGTACCTTCACCCAATTATCTGTCCACTCCGTCTAACTCTGCTCAGACCCCCTAGGAATCGACTCAGCATACGAATCATACAGCCGAATCGCATCCTCAACAACAGAGAGACGGAACATTGCATGCTCCCATTCACTGGCCGTTTTCTTTAACTCCCGAATCTCCTCAACAGCCTCTGCCTCTGCAGCTTCTCTGCGCATCGCTGTCGGGTTTTCCATCCCGTACTGGTCACGTACCTTGTCTACGTACTCCCTCAGCTCTACACGTCTATCAATGAGTTCATCGTGCTCATACTCACCGAACAGTTCTCGAAGCATCTGCATCCGCGTGTAGAGAGGTTCGGGATAATACCGCGTCACTCGACCTTCGGAGACAGCCAGTACAATTCCCAAGTCAGCTAACCGAGCAAGATGACTTCGAGCCGTGTTCTCCGCAACGTGTGCCTCATCAGAAATATACGCCGAGGACTTCGGCTCATCAACCGTCATCACTACGGACCTAACACGGTCAAATGCAGTCGTACTCTCAACCCACGCCTCAATACCTTCACTACTCATACCATATACATACCCACACACATACATAAAACTATTGAATACAACCGCAAATTATTGAGTTGTAGAAATCACGCATTGAAATCCCAGAAAACGAGTAAGTTAAAAATCAATGACAAACAACTATAAATCAAACACTGATGGAGTATCATCATCGTCATCCGCCGTAGTACCATCACTCTTAATTACAGCTACATCGATATTCATCAGCTCTGCCATTTCTTCAAGAGAATCGATTTTGTCCGCCTCCTGTGCAAATGGATACAACTCACGAGCAATCTCTACAAACGATATATCCGAATCACCGTCATACTGCTCTCGAATTCCTGCTACTAACCGAGGATGAATTCCTGCAGCTAAACCATAGAGGTTCAGACACTTGCGTGATTTATCTGGGTTGCTCTCTACAACTATTGCATAGTAGCCATCATACCCATCAATACTCTTGTTGAGTGTTGCACCAAACCGCTCCCCCGAATGCGTCGCAATAGTCTCTGCAATATCATTCACATAGTCTGAAATGTACGTGTGCTTCGTCACAAGAATAAGCCCATCTTTGGCTCCCGTAGCAAGTAAAATATCCTCGCCGTGTGTCTCAATTACCTCATCACAGGCCAACTGCAGTGATTCAGGTAATTTTGAAACGCTCTCTGTTTCAATTGTTGTCATAGCTATATCTAAATGCCCAAGATGTAAAATTCTTACCTATACCAACATCACAATTTATTTACAATTTCCGAACCATCTAGGAACAATGGCGAATCCTGCGAGTACTGATGGTGAAATGACTTACGCTGAATACCGAGACAGGCAGAAGAATACTATTGAGCCAATGTATGCGAACCTGTCTAAAAATCAAGAAGTTGTAGAAAAACTCGCAGCAATCCATATGAAAATTGAAGAACGAGAACTCAATGATGACTGGGGTGGCGTAGATAAAGTCTCAGCATCAATAACGCAATTAATCACAGACACATGGTACAAAGGACAACGTGAATTATCACAGCAAGTCTTCAAAGACTACCAGGATTCCTTACCAAACTACGGTCGATTCCTAAAAGAACAAGAAGACTTTGCCACAGCAACATACGTTGAAAATGCACTCATTAACTCAGCACAAAACCACAGCTATGCACTCACAACAGCCGAATCAGAATACACCTCCTTCGCAAAACCACTCACAGGAACAGTAGGTCAAGAAATACAACGCATATCCAATCCACGCATGACAGAAGACTCAGAATCTGCTTCGTCATATCGTCGAGATACAGACGACAGCAACTCAGAAACCAATACTAACGATGAAGAAGAGATTATACAAGAAGCTAGAACATTCCTACAACGAACGCTACGAATCGAAAATAGTGACAGGATAATCCGTCGAATCACAGACGATGTAATGAAATATAACACAGCAGAACCACAGCACCGCGTCGAAAACAGGGTCCGACGCGCATACGATAACTTCATTAACCAAAAACGAGTCAGAATAATCGACTCTCTTCTCAAAGACATCCCACAAAACGAACTCGAACAAGCCTCGGATGGCGAATCGCTTATACGAAAGCTGATTAATGGTGGGAAATGGGCCTCAAGAAACTTTATCGAAGGAGCCGTAAAACGGATTGGAAAGTACGCAATTGGAATCACACTTTTTGCCGTAGCTACATACTTCAGCATCCCTTCTCCCGAGACAGCCGTTGAATTACTGCTGCAATGAACATCAAAACCTCAACCTGGCAAAGTACTCTGACCAAGTTCTGACGGCAGACCTTCAAAACATCCATGTAGCATATTATATTTGATTTGTTATTACATGGAATTCCAAATCAAACGGTACAATATTGTATTAATGACTTTCAATAAGTTATGAGAGTCAAGTAGACTGTTCATTATGATAACCAAACTCATCGAGCGGTGCTGTGGGTCGTATCCCAAAATGACCGACAATCCAAGCAGACTCGTGAATCGGCGGAAAGTTCTCGCAGGTGCAGGCGGGCTTGCAGCCGCAGGCGTCGGTGCAGCTGTACTCAGCAGTAGCGCAGCAGCATCCGCAGAAACAGGCATCTTCAAAGTTGACGACATTGAAACGGAATCCCACTCAGGGCGACTAAGTTCCCTCAAAATCAGTGGCATTGGCGTCACTGTCGAATGGGAAGGATTCAACGCTCCAGCAGACAACGTTGACTGGACGCTCTACGCAGACCACCCTGAAGAAGGTGAAGAAGAAATCGCCTCCACTTCTGAAGACCTTGGCGGTGATGAATACCACGGGTCTAAAGATTCCGAAATGGACTCTGTAGACCTTATCGACGTATTCGGAACAGAAGCGTTCGAAGCCGACCCACACCCAGATGGAGACGACTACGCAGACCACACTGAATCCTGGGATATAACCTTCCGACTCGTTGCTGATGTCGAGCAAGTCGATGGAAACACTTACAGCGACGAAGCAACAGGAAATTCAGTTACTGAAGTGACCAATCTTCAAACTGATGTCGAGACAGGAGGAGAAGCCGATTCTATCGAAGCTGAAGAAGAAACGGGAGACGAGTATTACTCCTATCTCGTCTTAGATGAAGAGTCAGATGGAATTGAAGATAACGAGGCAAACAAGGAAGAAGACAGACCATACATCGAGTGGAGCGAAGCCGCCGAAAGCGAAGACGGCGTCAAAGAACTCGAACTTACGTTCCACAACCCGACAGACTTCCTATTCGCCTTCGACTACCGAATCGACGATGGGCCTGGAGAAGAAGACGAGTGGACTGGTGACACCATCGAACAAGGCCCTCGCGAAGGACAAGACTTTGGCGAGCTCTACAACCCCATCAGTCTTGATGGTGGCGAAGGTGAAAACGAAGAAACCGTGAAAGTCGGTGCACGAGAATCCGTGTCTGTCGGCATTACCCGCGGAGCGGAACAGAACTGGTATATCCGAGACATCGACTTCGTCGCTAACTAATTACAATGTACACCCGCCGCCGACTACTCGCGTCTGGAATCTGCGGTAGCCTGCTGTTCGTCGGCGGGTGTTCTCAGCCAGAAGACGATTCGCCAACAACAGACGATGATGACCCTTCTGATAGAGATTCACCCGAGCAGTTAGAGCCATCAGGAGAAGACAAAGAGACAGATGATGACGACTCTGTTGATGTGAAAATCGCCACGTTTGATGCCGACGTTGATGTCGAATACCCCGAACCTATCCGAGTCGATGATTACATAACTGTACATATATCAGTCATAAATACAGGTACCAAGAGCGGTTCGTACGACAAGGAATTCTGGATGGCAAAATCAAAAGATGACGATGGTAAGATAAAGAGCATAACAGGCGAGCTTTCTCCAAAAGAGAGCAAGAAGCACGAACGAAAGTTCTCATTCTCTCAACCAGGCGAATATACGCTCTGGCTTGGTAAAACAGAACTTTACACTGTCCTCGTACGCCCCCAGAGGCGAACGCCATCACCAGAACCGACTCCAGACCCATCGCCCGAGGTGGATGTCGGCGGTGAAGCTAACATAAGCTTCACAGAAGAGTCAGGAAGCGAGTATTCAGAGACATAGTAACACTCGATTGTCATAACGTCTCTTTTCCAAACGAACCGTCCGCAGATACGTTGCCGTTCATTCCTTGTGCCAATCCAATGCGGATTGCTTCTGCAATTTATTCGCTGCACCACGTTCATCAAGTTCATCAGTACCTATCTGTGTGAGATATGCTTGAATAGGACGACGAATCACATCCGTGTATTCACTCCAAGTTCCGCTGAATCGGTTCTCATCAGGCACAAAATGCGATTCCAATAACTCCTCTACGACTTCTTTCTTCTCAACTCGATTTAGAACCTGTGTCCTATAAAAGGCAAATTCTTCTTCATCAAACACTATCTCACGGACTTCTTCCACAGGGTTATCAACAGAAGCTCTGTTGCTCGGCTTGGTCTCAGACATTGGGTCCTGTAACGTACCCGTCGTCTGAAAAAGGGGATAATGTTCCAACGCAGCATCTACAGATTCTTCTCGAACAGACTGTCGCCCAATTGAACCACCAATGGTTGCGACACTCACTGCCTCCTCTTTTGGTTCAGAAGGCACCCAGATAGAAACATCAATACCGTGGCTCTCCTGCAACAATCGCTCGACATCAACTCCAAACAGATTGGGCTGTCCGAGAATGATGTCAATCAAATCCATGAATCCGTTGTGATTTCGCAACACCCACGCGCGACCGCCATCCTCTGTATCATTCCCATGTGTTACGACAGCCCACTCTGGATTCACAGGTGCTCGTTTCAGCGTATCGATAAGCCAGTACGAGATGTTATTATCTGCACGCTCTAACTCAGGAACAGAATATCCTGCAACCCAAACCATCGTATAGCCAGTATCCATATCGCTCCGTACGCCCCTCAATCCAACAGATTCCAGTTCGCCAATAACCCATGTAGCTAACTCGGCGTCATTCTCACCACTCATTATAACAGTATTCCACTTCTGGGACATGGACTGACCCACCACACTCTTAGTGAAAAAACTTTGTATTCTAAAACCACTCGAATTCTCTTTTCACAATAAGACCCATCGATATTATTGATAAATTTTAATATTAATAATCGGAATTAATATAGATGTTCGAAACAATATACTAGTATGCAAAATCCGTTCTCCGAAGACACGCAAGGGACAGCAACTCATTTCAGCTCATGGGAAGGCCATAGTGACGGAACCACATTCTGGTGGACCAAAGGTGGATACCGTGTTACAACAGAATACGACCCAAGTGCAAATCATCTAACAATGACGATTACCTACAACGGAGAGGATATACGGTCAATAACAGAGCCGCTAACGGTAAACAGCCCCACAATCGAATACATTACCCGAGAAACACAGCGTGTTGTCACAAATACACTTGAAAGCTGGTAGATGCACTACTACTATTCGTTATGCGTACAAGAGATAAGTTAGATACTATTATCCAATATTGACATCCTCCTGCGCCTGAAGACGCAGGAATCCCACGAACCCTACCGCGAGGTTCGCTGGATTGGGATATTAAGGTTTGCCGATGCTTGTCGATGAGACAAGCGTCCCCTGTCCACTACTCGGGACGCGTTTTCCACGTCGGAACAGGTTGACGACTGGCTGTGCCAAACAGCCGTTACTCCTATCGCCAACCATACTGGCTGGCGATTCAGAGGTACTTTCAAACTCTCCAATACCTTTCAACCGAATGTTCTCCGCACCGCCCACATCACTATTCGCAACAGAATCACACTCTTCACACACGTACAATCCACGTTCAACACGCTGCAAGTCATCACGGTAGCCACAGACACTGCACGTCTTCGAAGTATCACGCTCTTCCTGCTCAGTCACAGTGATGCCATTCATCGCTCCTTTGTACTTGAGCAGCGTGACGGCTTTATCGAATGGCCATGAGTGCAAATCAAGATTCCCCTGCGAACTCCAGTCAACACTCACAGTCTCACCATTTTCATCCTCGTCGTCACGGATACCTCGAACGCTTCCGACGAACAACACTCCGACGTTGTGCTCGATGCACTTCTCGATAATGTCGTTCGTCACCGCGTGCAGGTAGTGTGAGCGCCTCTCACCGCGCTTCTCGTACAATCGCGTCGCCTTGTTCGACCTAGTCTTGTTGCACTTTGCGATTTGCTTGAGGAAATAGTACTCGTCCTCTTTCAACGCATGACCTGGATACAACTCTGCATCTCCTGTTGAGAACGACACTGCAGCGAGATTTATGATACCAAGGTCAACACCAGCCGTCTCCTCACCAGGAGCGTCTATGCCGTCGAGGTCGTACTTGCAGACGAACTGCAACCGCCATTCGCCGTGCTTGTACACAGCGCGGACTTGCTGCAAGTGTTCATCTGAGAGCGAGATTTCTGGTGGAAGCTCGTACTCACAGAGGATGTAGTCCGAACGGTGCTCTTTCTGGTTACGACCTTTGGAAAGGCGGACACGATTGTTTTTCGCGTCGAGTCGGATACCGTTGCCTTTCCACGTGACAGTGGAGCGCGGGTGTTCATCGCCGTGTTTGCGATACTTCGGTGGGTTTGCTCGTTCGTCCCCGTTTCGACGCTTCGCATACCAGCCGTGGAACGCTTCAGCGAGTTCTTCTAAGACTCGCTGACTTGACTGCGAGTGCAGGTCACCATAGCGTTCGTGGCGTTTGAGGTATGCTTTGAGAACGTCATCCTCGGGGATTGTTCCAGTTTCGCTCCAGATGCGGTCGCAGGTGTATCGTGCGACGTTCCAGAGTTTGCTGGCGGCAAACCCGTGCGAGTCGAGCGCGGGAGACACTTGCGAGTAGTTCTTGATACTCGCTTCGTGTGTCAACCGCGCTTCACTCACCATACTTACGGGTTAGACTTGTTTGAATGTAAATGTTTTGGTCGAGAGCGTTTGAAAACGTGGAATATCCTGTCCATGCTGTCTTGCTGTGGGTTGATTCAGAAGTGACGGCGCGTATCCACGCCGTGAACGACGTTGTATTGCGCCTGCTCCGCATATAATAGCAGGGCACAACTACCCTTCGTTTTCACCTGTTATTGGAATCCTGTTAATGACCGTCGCATGTATAGCAATGTCCCCGCTGTATACCTACTTGATTCTCCGTGCCAAGTCAGTCTTCGCAGCGGTGTTCCTCCATAGTCTCTTCAATTCTATTGGGCAGGTCGCCGTCGTCTACACTTCCACAGATAGTAAAATCCTTAGCGAACTTGTCGCATTCCCTGTTGGACTCATAGGGATTCTCACATTCAGCGTAATAGCTCTCCTCATCTACCTCATGGGAACACCAAACCTAACAAGAGACGGATTATCATAGACAAATACATAATACCAGTTACACTCTATACGAAACAATTGCTCATCTATTACTGAATTCACCCAACGAGCTCCGTTTAATGTAAAATCGCTACACGTCGTAATAATTCACCAATTCACATCAAAAAGCCAGTTCGAAAACTTTTACCTAACGTAGAATAAACTCTACCCTATGAATACAGAGACACGTCGACGCCCTGTTCGAATCGGAGAAATGGGTAATGAAGTCACCTATCCAATTCGCTGGATTCGGCTCCTCGATGGAGAAAAGCGTGGTCTGGACTTTGCTATCCCAATAGAGCATCCTGAATACGAAGAAGACCTAGAATCCAAACTCCAAAGCCTAGATGAAGGAGACCGTGTAAAGATGCGATTCACAAGTATTAATCAGAAAAGAACCTCGTGGCTCTGTTCTGAAATCGCAACAGAAGATGACGAAATCCTTGCAACACAGCAAATCACGTATAAACAACAATGACTACAGAAACAGTACGCCAACAAGTCCGAATAAAAAATAGAACAGAACACAGAGAACCACCACTTCTCTGGGTAGAGTTACTCGAAACCGATGAAAACTATATCGAAGTACCTATACCACTAACACACACTGAATATTCCACCACTATGGAACGTGAACTCGAAAATCTTGAATCTGGCGACGTTGTAAAAATGCGATTCGTAAGCGTGCATGAACACAACCTTGCATGGGTCTGTTCTGAAATCACGACAGAAGACGACGAAATCCTTGCAACACAATCATTTGAGTATACCAAACCGTAATCACTCATCGCCACCGTTCCAAAATACACCCAGTGCAAGAATCGCAGCTCCCTTCACTAACGCAATCCCTGGTGCAATAACAGTTCCAATATGTGTCCGACACGTATTGAATCCGTCATCTGGAGAATACATGAAATACGGACCCTCTATCCGAATCGGAACAAAGAAATCGTCATACCCACCACCTGTGATTTCTGTACAATATGATAAGGGAAGCGTCGTCCACGTTTGTGAAACCCAGTACAGATACCCAGCGAACACACTGAGAAAAATAACTCCGACCCCCAGAAGCCACTTGTTCATTAATACAATATATGTTGACAAACAATTGAAATAGCTTCCGCAATATCTACCGTTCCTCAGCGTCCAATAATTCCTCAACATCTTCAGAAGGAATCTGTTCTGGCGCACCCATATACGAAACGGAGAGCGCCCCATGTGCATTCCCAACGCGAAGTGACTCATCAAGTGACTCCGAAACCAGCCACGTCGACAATAATCCTGCCATGAATGAATCACCAGCGCCGACAGTATCCACAACCTCATCGACCAGGAACCCCTCATGATGAGCCAATCCCTCAACAGAGTATAGCGTACAGCCCGCAGGCCCGTGAGTCACCACAATATCGGTCCCATCCCCGTTCGCAACAATAGCACCAATTGACCCATGCCGACGAGTGAATTCCTCAGACTCTCCACGATTCATCTGAATCAAATCAGCTCGTTCAACAACTGCCTCGAACGACGCTTCGAAATAGCCCTGCGTCGGATTAAAACTCACCGTCACCCCTTCATCTACAGCCCGCTTCGCAAACGCCGCTGCCATCTCCACATCGAAAGACGTAACATGCATATGGTCAATCTCATCCCAAACCGAATCAGAAACATCGGCGGGGAGGAACTGTGGTAACGACGCGTCCTCGTGCATATACTGTGGCTTCTTTTCATCTGTAATAACAGCGCGAATCTTCGTCGTCGGCTCATCCATTCGCGGAACCACTAACTCAACGCCATTCTCTTCGAGTGTCTCAACAACACGGTCTCCACGAGTATCCGACCCAACCGCACCAGCAAGATACACCTGACTTACAACATCGGTTCCTGCAAGAACCATTGCCGTATTCGTCGCGCCGCCGCCTGCTGTCTTAAGTGAAACAGTTTCCGCAGACCTCTCCTCGGCGAGGTCTCTATCTAAATGTAGTACTTCATCCCAGCAAACATGACCTACGCACAACACAGTTGGTGCTGTCATACAATTCAAGATAAGAGGTACTTCTACATAAAACTGACTATCTACCTAATTTGCGTATTGAATGTATACATGTATGTGTATACCTCAGATAAAATCCCTGCAAAACGTATCCGATAATTTTATTCTTAAAGAGTCAAACAACACCCCATGAGAGAAAAGAATCCATCCGACATGGGCTATCTCGGTATCGAAGAACCCGTTGATAAATCAGAACTGCCATTCGAACCATCACTCGTGAATCATCACGTCTGCCTCGAAATCACAGCCACCCTCAGAGAAGAAACAATAATCGAAGAGAGTTCAACAGAATCCGACAGTAAATTCCAACCAGAGTATAAACGAAAAAGTACCGAGTCAAATACGTTTGAAATTAATGGCGAATACCAAATCGAAGATGCAACAGAAGTTTTCGTCATCCTAATGTCCACAACCGAATCCATTCTTGAATGGACACTCCCCGAAGAGGTTCAGAAAAACAGAACCCTACTCGCTCATGAATCCTCACTCACACTTCATGCATCACCTATCCTCTATCGTGAAGCTGCCCAGATTGCAGAGTGGAGATATGAAGACCGTACAAAAATTGGAACGCTCTTAGATTGGATTGAAGATGACTCCATCCCAGGAAGCCAAGTAACAAAAACTCGTGCACTCTGTTTAGAACTCTCGGTAGACGGCTACGAATTCGGCGAGCGTGACAAAGTCTCCAGACATGTACCCTAATCTGAAACAAGTCCAAATTAATACTGGTCTCTAAACTGTCGAACTATTGACTTCTGAGATGGTTTTTTTGGAATCGTTCTCGGCAAATCCTCTACCTCGACTGACTCCCTCCATTCTCCGTAATTCACCTGGTCCCACTCTTCCCCTACTTGCTTCCATCGCTCATACACTAACTCCACATTTCTCCATGTCCCCCCGAACCGTCCGTAGTACGTTGTTACAACAGGAGATTGGTCATCCCGACGAACATCCCCTGATGAAGGGACTTTACTATTCTCATCTTCTAACCGACGAAGTTCCTCTAGCAACTCCTGCGTGGCATACCCCATGGTCCTCACACTACCATCCACTACCAGATATTTATTTCTTGACCTACCGTTCAGCGAATGAAACAATCATCTTCATCGATTCTCTATCTCTTCAGCCCGCTTGAAATATTCCTCCATGTTAACATCCTCATTGTCTTCCATGAACAACCGCATCACGAGCATGTGACGCTCCGCGACCTCCATCCAGTCCTTCAGGTAATCCTGCTCATCGCGAAGCTCCTGGACTGCCGATAAATCCATCCCCGTCTGCTGCGCCTGCTCCATATCTTCTAACCGCTCTTCAACTCTCTGCTCGACTCTCTCCTCAACCATTTCCTCGACTTTCTCTTCAACAGTCTCCTCGACCTGAGATAACAACTCATCTTCACGCTCGCGACGCTCCTTCTCTGCTTTCCGCTGCTCACTGACTGCCTGGTTCAACATCTCAACAGTCTCACGGAGACGCGAGACTTCACGCTCCAAATTCTGGACGCGTTCCTCACTGACTCCCGACTGCTCACCTTCCACCTCACCTTCAACTGTGACGGTACCACCGCCACCGTTCAACTGCTCCACAACGACGTTCAGCTGATTCTTCATCCCATCAATCTCCTGGCTGAATGATTCCAGCTGCTCCTTGGAGACTTTGATTTCATCATCCTCATCATTGACTTCCTTCCCAAGGACCTGCTTCCCAGCATCCCCACTACGAATGGCCTGTTTACCTTCCTCTGTGAGAATTGCAACCTTTGGAGGCGTCCGTTCACCAGCACCTTCCTCTGCACGGCTAATTTCAATCCACCCCAAATCATCCAGCTTGCGGTAACGGTGATTGACCTGCCCGCGAGACATACCCGTCTCTGAGCGTATCGTGGTGGTGTCCGCATCACCACCGTGCTCCAACAAGACGCGGAGGAACTCTTGGGAAAGGTCATCTACAGCCATGCGTATTACTCTCTATTACCCACAAACATAGCATGGGGTTATATAAGTAACTGTGAAAAACGCCATACAACCGTGTGTCAACCGTGTAAGAACCGTTTCACCCCCCACCTCATAACCATTCACCCCCAATCCTACGCTTTCATAGTAACACCGTTTCATGCCCTACCGTTTCAAGCTCCACACGGTCCATAACATGCAAAATCCAACGGTACGCGACGTGCTATGGTAAACACCCCTCCTTTACTACATATCCCTAGCAAACGGTACACCGTGTTAACCGTGTTACCACCGTTTCATAGTACACCGTGTGTCAACCGTTTCACATCATATAATCCCGCCGCCGACACACTCCATTGAACCCTCCCTTCACTAAGGACCCCCAGGGACATTCAAGCAAGCCTTTGCGAAAGGGGACACGCAGCCCTCTCACCGAGAGAGCCCCGCACCCACGACCAACACTCCTCACAGCCCACGAAGCACACCCATGCGTGCCACCGCACTCCCCACAGAAGAAAGAACTACTCCCTACAACACATGGCGTGTCCATCCCTCCCAGAGCTGGACTGGAATGTCCACCTCACGAAGAGCTGTGAGGGTTCCACCAGCTGACACCGAGCCCACTCCCCGAGTGTCACGACTGGACACCCAGGGACACTATGCTGAGACAGCGTGCATACCCCACCGTGCTCCACGCTTCTCCCTTACCCTGGTATCACTACGAGTCCACACCGAGCCTAGGTCCCACGCACTTGAGGTACACCGTGCTCCAGCCTGGTGTGCTAACCCTCTTCTCATGCTCCCTTCCAAGGGTGCACCTGTAACGTATTGACTACCCCTTGATACCGAAGGTGCATACTCCCCTGAGCTATGCACGTCTCAGAGAGAGGCTTCACTGTAAGCCCTGAACCTCCATGGTGCAACGACTGGCCTGTCCCACACTATGCTCTAGCTAAGAGCATACCCCCACGAGCTACGACGAAGCCCACGCCTTGGGCTGGCGACGACAGAGACTGGGACTGGGTGTTCACACCGAATCCTTGGGTATGGATGTCCCGAACCGACAGGTGAGGGACACGGGATGATTTAGACTATATTCCCCTTCAGGGGGTTGTCGTTGGGGGTGGCGGGGTGCGCGAGGGTTCAGGTATTTCGGGTGGCGGGTTGTCGGAGGTCGGGGTGGTGGGCGGAGCAGCTATCGGGTCTGGGTTTTGGTTCGGGCTTCGGTGAGAAGTTCGTTCATTGCGAGTCGGGTGTCGTACAGGAGTTTGTCGACGCCGATTCCTGCATGTTCTTTCTCATCGGTTCGAAGGGCTTCGATGGCTTCGGAGAATTCGTCGATGGTTCCTTCGAAGACCTGTTCGTTTGTGTCGAAGCGACTTGCGAGGGTGCTGTCGGTGCCGTGGATGAGTGAGACGGAGTGGGCCATTCGGGAGAAGTGTGCTGTTGGCGTGGAGACTCCTTCGATGCCGTTGTCAGTCTCGAAGTTGAAGGTGATACGGATGTGGTCGTTTTCAATTGGTTCAATTGGGTACTGTGGTCGCTGGCGCATACTCGGATAGTCCATGGTTGGGCGGTTAAAACTTTCTATTCGGTTGACACATATATTGTGACGCCATAGTGGTTGGAGATGTTAGCACATATGATGTGCTACTTCTAGAAGGTGGGTGAGGTGCGAGTCGCGATGGAGGCAGAGTTGAGTGCGCCCGCCCCCATCTCTGCAGAGCCTCACCCAGTCAGTAGATAGTTATCCAAGAAGATGAATGTATTGTATTGGTTCTAATACTTGTCTTCAGGTTCGAATAGATGTTGAATAAGTAGCTATTACAGGGATATTTAGTATTGGGTATCGTGTAGTAGGGTATTGGAATGGTACGTGATTTATTCAGTCGGAATGATTTAGTTGAGATTGGTAGTGGTGCGACGAGGGATGTGTACGAGATTCGTGGTCAGAGTGTACCTGATGTGTTAGTGGAGGCTGGTTGGGGTGCAAGCAGTAATGTTGTGGTGAAAAAGGCACAGGGTGGGAATGGTCGGCAGGCGAACAAGCAGGAGTATCGTATGTGGAAGCAGTCGGGGCAGGATTTCACGTTGTTCTGTCCAGTGTATGATGTTATCAATGGTGGTGAGTACTTGGTGATGTAGCGGGCGAAGACACAGGGGATGCGGCATCAGCAGGTATTGGATGTGAAGGAGCGGTATTCGGAGAAGTATCCTGTGGATAGGGATACAGATATTCAGATTCACAACATTGGGATGTACGAGGGTCGGTCTGTGTTGATTGATTATTCGTTCGTTCCGCTGTAGATGGGTAGTCAACTCCTGATATATTTAGGTTTTGGCGTTGTTTTATATTGTATGGAAGTGAATTATAGGCAAGAGTTGAATGGTGTAGATGCGACTGATGTGGAGGCTGTGCATACGGAGGCGTCGCGGTGGGTTTCGAAAGCAAGGTTTGCTCGGGAGACGGATGACCCTGTGGCGAGCAAAAAGTTGGATGAGGCAAATCGCATCTTGCAGAATGTTGAGCCAAATAAGATTTACAGCACGGATGATAGGTACACGGTGATTGAGCAGAATGAGCACGTGATTGATGCGTTGCACGATGTGGCAGTAATTATTTCGCTGCTTCGAACGAACGAGAACGTTCATGTTCCAGGTGCCGAAGATGCGGTGTATGATTATGAGTCGAAGTTGTATGCTGTGGAAGCAGCTATCGTTAAGATGTTGAGGAATTTCGGAGTGAATCCACGAGGCGCGGACCGTTGAGTTTCAGGTAGCTATTTTCGCGTTTCTTCCCGTTTCAGCGTTTCTGTGTTATAAATAGCGGTGTCAGATTCGGTTGTGTTGGGTTGTTTTGGGATTCGTTGTAGTGGTGTGGTAGAGGGGCTGTATGTGGTGCATTCGGGCGTTCTGAGCTGTCTACTTGGTATAATTGGTTAATTGTCTGGATTAAAATACAAATCGGAACCTTTATCAATACCTTGGGTACATGTGTATAGTTGATGAGTATATCAGTGCTCGAAGGTGCGAAACGGTGCCCGCATTGTGAGGTGAAACTGGCGGGAGACCACGTTGAGACTGACGTAGAAGTCGATTGCATTCGCATGATGAAGTGCGGCGCGTGCGAGACTGCTTCGACGTGGGTTGATGGCCAGTTGCGGAGCCACACTACGTCTGACGGGGAGCAGGAGTTCGGTGGACACACACCGTTCAAGCCTTCGGACTAATCAAGGTAGTGGTATTTTCAGCGGTCTGTTAGTTTAGGGTCTCTGATTTTGGGTGATTTTTAGTGGAGTGTGGTTTCTGGTTGGTGACTGGGAAGATGAGTTCAGTATACTATATGTGGTATCACCAGATAGTTGATAGTACTAGTTGTTTTTGGTTTCGTATTTGGAGAAACTCTGGGGTAAAATTTTCTTGATGTAATCGCTTTACATTACATTCTTGTGAGGAATGCGTCGGCATTCGGACGGTTTATCGTATATCTGACGAATAGTAATAGGGTTTGATAGGGTATGATATAGTATGGGTGACAAAATCGAGTTACCAGATGGCGGTAAGTACCGTGTAGATGATATAAGTAACAATAAAATTCGGTTATACTATAACGAGCGTGTTGATGGATTTTCACTTCGCGAGGTTGTCGTTAAAGTGCCGCAGACAGATATTTCGCAGTTGTCCGAAGATGGTTTGACGACGTTAGTGAATTCTCTGGTTCACGAGGAAGGGATTGTTGGCTGTCCGTTCTGTGAAGAGACACGCCTATTTAGTCAGATGCGGTCGTACTCGTTCGCAGGGTCGATATGTGAGACGTGTTGGGAAGATTGTGTCTGTCGTGGATGCACTGAGTGGAGTCATAGTCGGAATCGGAGCACACGGAGGTCGAACAAGAAAACGTGTAACAGTTGCGGGAAGAAGTTTGTTACAAAGGTTGCAACGGGATGAGTTCGGTGGTCTGCGTCAGTTTGTTACTATTCAACTGTTTCTAGGTACGGTGCGTCGTCATCGAACGAGAGGTTCGTGGCGGTGATGGCGAAGTCTACATCGGTGGGGTTCCAGTAGGTTGCGAATTTGGTGGAGCCACCGCTGACGGCACTGGTGGCTTCGTGGAGAATGGCTTCGGCAGTGGCGGCAGGGTCTCGGACGACATCAGGGGAGACTTCTTCGAACTCGTCGTCATAGACGAGGTCTTCGAATTCGGCGAAGTCGAGGGTTTCGTGTTCGTGGCCTGTGAACGCGTCGTGGAGGGTGACGCCGTCGTCGATGACTTCCATCAGAAAGAATTCTCCCGACATTTTTTCGTAGTATACGCCGTCCCAGTTATCTTGGCTGATGTCTTCGGACATACTATAGTAGACGGGATTGTCTTTCTTAAAGCTTCTTATCTGGGTTTTCGGCAGTTATAGTGTAGTGTACATAGTAAGCTATAAGGTTCTATCTGGAGTGG
>LFCJ01000002.1_pt1 | contig 139939 bp, 159 predicted proteins | sample 643141 | NCBI WGS metagenome assembly LFCJ01 (sample SAMN03766243, study PRJNA286221) | soda lake metagenome | biome: soda lake; feature: Kulunda steppe; material: water; isolation source: sample B1-Br-g2 brine of Lake Bitter-1 | place: Russia: Kulunda steppe | collected 2010-07
ACCTCCACCTCCACCTGTATTGTCCATTGCATCTTCACCTTCGTTATCACAGGTATCTGATGAACCTCCACCTCCAAGTCCACCTGCACCTGGTTCACAGGTTGGTCCACTGTCTGCACCTCCACCTCCACCCCCGCCTGCGAACCAGCCAGCCTCGCCATAATTGTTGCCAAATGTATCACGGAAGTCTAAACCAGCACCTCCATATCCACCGCTAGATGTGGAACTTTCATGACCTGCCTCACCAGCACCTCCACCCCCGCCTGCGATGTATGCACCTGACCCATCGTCAGCACCTGGGTGACCATATCCAATGTCTGCTGTGGAATCACCCCCGTCCCCACCGCTATTGGATGAGGTATCAGCACCTCCTGCACCACCACTACCTCCATCTGCCCCGTCATGACCGCCGTATCCACCTCGACCCCCGCCTCCACCTCCGTCAGCTTCGAGAGTACCAAACATAGACACTTCACCATTGTCAGCAGAACAACCACTGCCAGTACAGAGAACACCGTCACCTCCATCTCCAACAGTCACGTCTATTGAGTCGCCTTCTTGAATAGTATATCCGTCTTCATATATGAGCTCACCTGCACCTCCACCCCCTGAGCCACGGGAGCTTCCGCCTGCTCCACCGCCACCGCCACCAACAACGAGCACATCGACTTCACCATCTACACCTTCATGGTCTACGCTAAATTCATCATCTCCTGTATTATCGAACTCATGAACCCTGTATTCTCGACCATCAACTTCAACATTATCCACTTCACCACCAGCAGCATCTACAGATGTATAATCTCAAGAAACATCTAGCTCAAACACTGTGTCACCCGAACTATCTTTTCCTTTGATACTCCATACCTTCAAGTCCATTTCATGTGTAGAGCTTGAACTAATCTGGGCTCCAACGCCCACATGTTGCATACCATCAACATCAGATACATCAACCGTATCATTTCGGCGGTCGAAGTCATTATCCTCATACCGTGAGTTACGGAGTACTGCATTCAAGTCATCATCTCTGGTTCCTCGTCGAGTAATGTCATCTAAGTCATCATGTACTCCTATGTAAGATACGTCTTGGGAATCACCTGAATATAGATTGTGTTCCCAGTCAACGACAACTTCCTCTACATCATCAAGCGGAACAGCTCCATCTGTTGTACCGTACGCAATCTCCCCGCTCGGGTCATATGTTACTTCGAATAGGCCTCTTTCTCCATCTGATGTAAATGTTCCACTACCTTGTTCAAGGTATACATCACCGTCCCGAACAATAACTTCATCCTCAATATCACTTTCTCCAACGTCGATGTCTATAGTATCGTATGCGTATAGAGTATCATCACTTCCACGTGCTTCAACGGTAATCTGATGTGATGTTTCTGTATCGTATTCGTGGGTTATACTTTCCCCAGTTTGCGTTGTACCATCACCAAGATACCATTCTGTCGTTGTAAGTGGTGCGTCCGATAGCCCTTCATTGTATGTACTATACAGTTCAATTTCCGACTCTTCATCAATCTCATCACCATCGGATAGAACTCTACGAGCGCCATCTTCGTTTATTTCATATGCCTCAATATCTATCTCAGGAGCATCGATGAGTTCAACTTCGACATATCCTGTTCCAGTATGTTCTACAGCATTGGGTACACTGTAATCATAGTAATGACCTGTCTCTGTTACAGTTGCGCTGCTTGGTGTGTAAGAGCCACCCCCACCACCTGTTGTATGTCCGCCCTGGAATGTTCGACCACGAGCTCCTGCACCGCCAGAGTATCCACCTCCACCACCTGCACGCTGTGAGAAAGCATCTCGACCTCCTCCCCCACCACCGAATCCGCCGTCACCCGACATATCGGATGCAATACCACCTTCGACGAACGGTTCTGGTTCATCACACCTGCTGTGGTCACAGATACCGAATCCAAAGAATCCTGCCCCTCCACTGGCACCACCTGCGCCATCATTACCACTATTCCCTTCTTCTCCGCCATCTCCACCAGTCCCTCCTTCAGCATCACTACCACCACCACCACTCTGGGCACCGTCCTGCCCATCTTCTCCAAGGTTTGCATGTTGGTTGCTTCTATCCGAGTAGGACGCTCCTCCTCCACCTGCTACTACTATGGGTTCATCATCATCTGTGGCCACGAATGTACCACCACCACCACCTGCCTCACGATGCGATGTCAGTGAACCCATTAGACCACTTAGGATTCGTAGTTCTTCGTCACGGTCAAGCTGGTCTTCCATCTCGATTACCGCTCCTTCACCACCGTACTCTTCACCACCTTCTGCTCCTGCGGCACGGACTCTATAGATACCTGTCTGTGGTACAGTCCATTCTTGAATTCCATCATCTACATTGACCCAACCTTCGAGGTCTGAGTTTGCATATGAATCATCACATTGAGATTGCATTGGGCCTTCGTAACCTTCATCAATCCCACATGCAAGGAATATAACGTCATCGAATTCAACGATAACCCGAACTTGGGACGCATCTGATGCTGTTTGACCGTATTCATCCTCAATTTCTAACTCTGGCTGGAATGTACCTTCATCATTGTAATCATGTTGAACGCTTGTTTCCGTCGTTCGTGTTGTTGTATTTCCATCAGACCAGTCAAAAGCATACTCAGAAATCTCACTATCGGGGTTTTCAACATCAACAGGGTTCATAGTGATTGATTCCTGGAATATTTGTGCAGTGTTTGGACTGACATCCAATCCAACATCAATCTCTCGAAGCTCTACTTCTACAGTTCGATTATCCCTATCAGTTCCTCCATATGGGTCCTCAATCTCTGATTCAATCTCGAACAGCTCTGGGAAATCCTCTTCATCATATTCGTCACTTGGAACTTCAAACTCATGAGTGAATTCAAAGTTGTAATCCTGACCTGCATCTGTCGGTACTTCATCGGTGTATGTCTCACCATCGCCCATATCCACAGTTATCACACCTTCAATCCTCTCATGCGGATGCCGAGCTTCAACTTCAACGGCAATTTCCTCTGTAACATATGTATGTTTATCTGCTTCAGATTGTTCAGGTTCGTTCCCCGTGTCTTGTACGCTCATCGATAGTTCAGGACCTTGATTGATTGTCGTTATCTCAATATCAGATGTAGCCGTTCTACCTTCAGAGTCTATGGCTGTCAGTTCTGCATCTTTTTCCCCAACAATATCTGTCACATACACAGGTTTTTCCTCATCGGTCTCTGTGGAACCATCAGGGTACGTCCAGTCAAACGTCAGTTCTCCACCATCAGGGTCATTGGCATCTGTAACATCTACAACTTGTCTTACGGCTGGTGGATGGTCACTGTCGGATACGCCGTCGTCACGGTCTCCCGTAGTATCGAATATTAATGTATCGCGGACGTGTGTGGTTAGTGACTGTGTTATACTTTCTAAGTCTGGGTCTTGCGCCGATACATTAACCGTTCGCGTTTCAGCGGCAGTAAGTCCAGCCTCATCAATCGCAACAACCGTTACATCATACTCTCCTGCAGAATCAAATTGATATGTTACTTCGTCACCTGTCTCAATCTCGCCGTCACCGAAGTCCCAAACAACTTGGTCAATATCTTCACCCCCATTATCAGATGCACCTGAGTCAAATGTTACTTCATTCCCCAGGTCAATATCTGTTGAAAATACAGGATTTACAGAAGGTTCAACATTTTCAACTTCTATAGTGAAAGTCTCGGTTTCAGATTCTCCTTGCGAATCTGTAGTTCGAAGTGCTATTGTGTGCTCACCCGATTCTGTAAACGTGTGCGTCATCTCTTGACCGACATGGTCTGTACTGAATGATGTGTCTCCGTTCAGGTCCCACTCGTATTTTTCAATAGTTACGCCCGCTCCCGCTGCATCTGATGCCGTTCCATCAAAGCGGACTGTTGGGTATCCTGTTTCCTCATGATTGTCTGCTGCGATACGAAGTGATTCAACAACTGCATGGCCATTATCTAAGGCTGTCGCAAGTCCCACGTGACTGTATGGTCCGCCATCAGCTGTTGCGCTGTCAGGGCTGTCACCTGTATCGGAACAGTCAGGGTCGAGTTCACTTGATGACATACAGAGAATAGATTCTGGAGCGGCACCACCTGAGTTTAGTGTATAACTACCACTTTCATCCGCGTATAGGTTGAATCCATCTCCCGCTAGTGAGTCCGTCCGAACGCTGTGGTCAAATTCAAGCTCTGATGCTGTGCCTGCTGGTATGATATTATGCCGTTCTCCTTGGTCTCCAGTACTAATGAATCGAATCCCTGACCTTGTTTCATGGTGAATTGTGTTCTCTGAGATGTCTGGATACATATGCTCATAGAGGTCTTCTTGACTTGGATGTGATGACGCGGAGCCTTGTTCACCCCAGAGCTCATAGACTTCTACCTGAGTTTTTCCTTCGTTGGAACTATGTGCTCGTGAGCGTACGCGAATCTCATCAGTACTATCAACGTTTGAAACATCTACTTCCATCACACCGTTAATCCCTGTATTCATATGGTCGTAAACTGTGTGTGTTTCTTGCTCACTTCCTGCTTCTAGGCGAACGTACCCAGATTCAATATTCCCATCACTATCTTCACGGTCAATAGTTGCATCATACGTCATGTACACTGTATCGTATTGACTTAGGTCGACTTCCTCCGAGGAAATATATCGTGTCGAACTCGGGTCCGTTCGAGCATCTGATTCAATGTAGAAGTGGTCATCCTCTTCACTCACAACTCCATCTCCCTCTTCTCGGTCTTCATCTTCTTCAATATCAATATATTTCTCACCAAAGTCATAGAACACGTCACCCGTTACAGATTCGCGGTCATTATATTCCTGTAACCCATCTGCTGCATATATTTCCCACACTTGGTTACTCATTAGTGACTCGTTGTAGATTCGAACATCATCTAACCTCCCATCGAAGTATTCCTGGTCACTGCTCGGGTCAGAATCATACGTATCCGCATCATTGTAACCTAGGTAAATCGGTTTATCTATATCTTCATCAAGTTCGCCTTCAAATGTTTGCGTTTCTGCTTTTTCACCATTGACATATGTAATCGCTGTCTCCGTCGTCTCATCCCATGTTACAGCAAAGTGCGTCCACTCATCGGTAGATATGTCTGAATCAAAGTGTTCGTGATTGTCTTCGTTTTGAAGCTCTGTTCGGATTTCGTCATCCTCTATATGCCAGACGCTGTATCCTTCAGCATCCCATCCACCACCAGCCCAGAGAGTAGCACCGCTTTCATCTTCACCAGTGTATGACCAAAACGACACTGTAAGAGCATCATCTGGGCGGAGTGACTCGGAGGGGATTTCAATATAGCTTTCACCATCAAAGTTCGCTGCTGCTCCCTCAACACCGTCTGTTGGTGTTATGTCCCCTTCTATTTCACCATCATTATTACCTGCAATATCCTCAACTTCATCATCATATAGGCCAGAGAAGGTATAATGTGCCGCAGGCGCAGGTTTATTTGTTACACCAAAGTCTGAAAGCACTCTCTGGGTGTCTATATCCACATCTGGTGGTGCACCCATTATTTGTACGTCTTCTGTTGTTGTGTCGGTGTTTCCAAATCTATCAGTTACTTCCAATGTGACGGTGTGTTGTCCTGGCTCATCCCATTCAAACACAGGTGTTCGCTCGGAAATTACCTCTTCTTCACCCCCGTCTTCGATACTCCATTCATAACTATCGATTGTTGAGTCAATATCGTAACTATCAGGACCATAAATACTGGTTTCTTCTTCAATTTCTGCTGTTATCTCATCGAAAATATCTGCTGTCGGGTCTTCGGTTCCTGTTTCAATGATACTCTCAGCGGTTCCTTCAAGTCCAAGGTTATCTTCTACAGTAACCTCAATCTCATGTTCATCGGAAACACTGTCGTAGAACTCTGTCACATAAAGTTCATCGGATTCAAGGCTACCATCGTCTAAGACCCAATCAATATCTGCATCAGACAATGAGCCACCTAGCCGAGTACTATCTATATCATAGTGAACGGGACGTTCTGGGGCTGCCGTCGCACTATCAGAAACATCTACAGGCTGTATATCATATTCATGTTCTAACATTGGTTCATCACTTTCTGAAGGAAGATATGATTCGTGTAGTGGCACAGCGTCACCCCCTTCTGGTGTTTGAACCGCAAATGTCCACATTGCGTCTTCCTCTAATTCGCTTGCACCATCTGTATCACTAAGGTCAGCACCAAGACCTGTGAGTTCATCGATTAGTTCATCCTCATATTCACTTGGTGCAGGATTTCCACCGCTTGTAAAGAGGAAGTAGTGGTCATCATCAGAGTAGTCTTCAATATCTGAAGCTAACTCTGTTGCAGCATGCGAACCGTGGTCCTCTTCGTTACTGAGGCCGTTACTAATAGCGCTCATTCCATCACTAGTCACGTCTTCTGTTACAGCAAAGTATCCCTCATTAACATTATATGCGCCATAGTATACAGGCTCATACTGGTGGCCATCACGGTCAACCTCAAAGACCATCATGTTAATCCCTTCTGTTACCGCAAGGTCAATGCCATCGAAACTGAAATCAGCTCCACACATTTCTTCACAGGTACCCGCTGCCATTGTCCCTGAAGCTGAACTCCCTACAGAATTTCCTCGAAGTTCGTGTTCATCAACTCTGAAATCATACTGAACGGCACCAATTTCGACTTCAGGTTCTTCAAGGACTTCTATTACGGTCTGAGTATCATGGGTTTCTGTTCCACCCTCACCGTCCTCATACACGGTTTCTAACGATACTGTGTACATATCCGCCTGTTCAAAAGTATGGGAGAATTCTTCTCCTGAGCCATCACCGTCTTCACCCTCTATATTCCAATTAAACTCTTCGACACGCTCCATCTGGTCCGCATCAACTCCACCAACTTCGAATCCTACAGAGTCTCCTTCTCCAACAACATCAGCATCATTCTGAATGGTTGCACGAATTGCACCTTCCCCTTCTTCCGCTACTTCGACATCTGCATAGTCATCAAGAACTCGGAATTCATGAAGACCTTCGTTTGTAACAGGTACACTGAACTCTATAGTCTTTTCATCTCCAGGATTAACAATAGTCTGGTCAGATGATGTTACAGTAGCGTTATCTGCCCCGATGTTTGTTTCGAACAGTCTGAATTCATCAGTTTCTGCCATATTTCCATCATTCGTCAGTACAGCTTCTACATCAACACGCTCGCCGATTTCCGCCTCATCTGGCTCGACGGAGACATCCGCTGAGAGGTCTGACTCTGGCAAGTTCCATACTTCATTTAGAGCAATGATTTGCTTTTCGTACATGGAAATTTCTACGTCAGACGTTGTCGTATCCGCGTCACTGTATTCCAAGAACACTTCACCATTACTATCAATGTAATTAGCCTCCTCTCCACTGAGTTGGAACACTGCTTCATCTCTATCTCCATCAGGTGAACTCAATGTATATGATGTATTCTCATCTACTTCTTCCCCTGTGCTTGTTACTACGTCAAGTTCTATGGAGTCGACGCCGTCAAATCCATATACTGTGGAAATTGCGTAGTGGTCTTCTGAGGGAATGTTCTCTGCACTGAATCCTACATTAATTTCACCTGTAGACGACTCAATAGTACCTGCCGAGCTTGTATCTCCACGAATATTACTAAACGATACTATATCACCTTCTGCAACATCTACATCAACAATTGACCCGTCTTCTGTGTCAACAGGAGGGATACTTGATGATGCTCCATGACCTGTTTCACGGTCAACATTTTCATCTTTATACCGAGTGACAGGTATTTTATCCATTGTAACTCGGTCGCGGTCTATTAGAAGAGAGCCTGTTGCACCTGAACCTTCAGGTCTCACCGTCACAGTTTCTTCAGCCACAGGCCGTTCTTCTGGTATAGACTCATCAACAAATCTAATATTATAATCTGAACCAACCATGCTGTCCGAGAGCGTAAATTCAAAGTCATATACCTTATGTTCGCCTGGTTCCAGTGATATTTCATACTCTTCTTGCGGACTCACGCTATAATCTTCACCATCTCCATCCATTTCACTTCCTGTATCAGTATCCACAATAGATGGTTCAAGTTCTATATCCTCTTCAGTTTCAGAACCGTAATTTGCAAGAATTAGCTGTGCTTCAACCTCCGTTTCTGCAGGAACCTCAGAAGAAGCAACAGTGAAATCTACAGCTCGAACAGCTTCTCTATCATCTTCGAAGTACCCATCGTTGACAGAGAGTAACATGTCGAATAGTGCAACTCCTTCAACGCCATTATAGTCTTGCTGAGCAGTTGCTTCACCTGTTGGTGTTCCAATTATTGAAAACCCTGCGAGAACTACAAATATAGCTAAAATTAAGATTAGTAGTTCGACGGGGTTATCTATTATCTCCTGTCGGCTCATTGATTATTTATAATATGTATTTCAAACCCTAAATAAATATATTTGAGCTGATATTTCCAAAAAACGGGCTGAAATGCGATTCAATTAATTCTGCTCTTCATCATCCATGAGGTAAATGAATGAAACATCTCGGTCATTATCTACCTCTGGTGCTTCATAAACAAATGAGACATCACCTTCAGACCCACTAATATCTTCACCTGGCTGTCTATACTCTCCTTCATTATCACACCGTGTAGAGCCTGGACTGGTTGTTCCATCGAAGTCACCTATACATCGTTGGCGTGCATCCGATTCTTGAGCTTCAACCTGCACTGGGACGCCGATAACACCGTTATTATACTTGTCTCGAACCTGTGCTTCAAGAGTTTTTGCACTATCTTCACGTATGTTCGCCGACTCAGTTTCCACAGCAATGTATTGCTCTTCTGTTGATGATATTGCTGTCTGCTGGTCCTGGGTAGTCAAATCAACCCGTGACATTCTCAGATTGTATGTTTCATCCTCTACAAATTCCAATATAATTGCATCCTCATCATCAGCTTCCCGTATCTCTTCAACATAGGCATCTTCTTCATCCCCCTCAAATCTGATTTCATCCTCTAGAATTTCTTCCCAGTCATCCACATCCAGTCGTGTCGGAATTTGAATCTCAATTGGATTGTTAAAATCTGTGATTGCAATTGAGTTCATTGGTGCACTGACTGGGTTAGTTTCCATTGTTGTCGTACCTGTTCTACTTGCGACAAGGTCATCTGCTTGTACAGTGTATAATGTTATACTCCGCCCATCGACAATTGGCTGTTCTGACTGAGGTAAGAATTGAACCTCTTCATCGGACCCACGAGCATAATCACCATAGAGAAAACCATGTTCAATAAATATATCTGTATGGTCTTGAAGTCGATTATATCCAATATTATATTCAATGAATCCAGTCTCATACGTTCTATTCTCATCACCTCTCCAATAATTACTTGCCTCACGGTTATTCTGTGCATTTCTTACTTCTATTTCAGAATCTGCTTCATTGTATAGTATTGTTCCACCAACAGGAGGTTGAGTTACACCTGGTACTCCATAAGTCACTCCTGTCTGAATCTCCTGAGTCTCCAATTGCCCTGTAGATGAGGATTGCATAATTGCATTACGTAGTCCAGCAAAATCCTCCGTGACTTCTGAAAAATGGTCAACCTCTGCGCTCCTTTCCTGTTCTGGAACGACATTCATCTGATATTGACCCGCTGCAATGAATAGAATAGCAACGATTAGAAGAAAACCAACGACTGGGGCAACAGCTTTTGTTGATGACTTATTCAATGTGACCATCAGTTGTTTTATCTATATTGATACAATCCTAAAAGACTGACCTCAGTATATCACGTGACGCTACTTACTCAAACGGCGGTAATTTTACATCAGATATTAATCAAAATATAGATGAGAAATGTTTACAGCCACAACGTTAGACTTTATCTCTGGTGCTCAAACAACTGACCTTCTACGGGTTGCTGTTATAGTGCCAATCCTACTCTACGCATCGTATACAGACATACAATCTCGTCGTGTTGACGACAAAGTGTGGATTCCACCCATTATTGCTGCTGTCGGTCTATTAGCTTATGACGCGCATGTTGGAGAACCTATTATCGTTGTTACAGCTGCTCTACTCAGCGTCATGCTAATTGGTGGAATTGCTTTCATTCTCTACAAATCCAGAGTATTCTATGGGGCAGATTACAAGGCGTTCTTTGTAATCGCACTACTCTTCCCATGGCAACCTATGCTTGGCGTTTTACCATGGTACGACCTATCCTGGATAACCTATGCAGGCGAAATTCTTGCAGCTGATGGTGCAACAGATGCGCTCCTGGAACTCTCCCTTTATATTGCCGTTGTTTTGTTTGGGTTTACTGTCTTTGTAAATACAGCACTTTGCGCAGTTGTATACTTTATTTGGAACGCTATTCACAACATCCGTGAAGATACCTTCTCACTAACGCACCCGCTACGTTCTACATGTGCGCGAGAAGTAGCTGTTTCAGACCTTTCTGATATGCATGGACAAATAATCGAGGAACCAGAGAAAGAGAACAAAATCCTGAAAGGATTAGAATTTATTCAAAACGGTCTACGAGGACTAAGTACAGATTTCTTCAAGGAGTATACAGAGTGGTATAGTAGCAATAAAACAGTATCCCAGACTGTGAATATAGAAGATATTGATGAAGTTGACCTTGAAGGATTCTTGAATGATATGGACGATTGGGCAAGCACTGACCCCGAAGAAGATAAAAAGACTATCCAAAGAATTCTTGACCGCGAACGTGTATGGATGACGCCAGGAGTTCCGTTTATCGTCCCCATCACACTAGGTGTTCTTACATCTATTGTGTTCGGAAACCTAATGTACATTCTCATAATGTTTGTACTTTAAAACTAAGCAAAGTGTTTTTACGTACAGCTGTATTATACGCGTATTGAATGAGCACGGAAGAGAGCCCAACCTATGTCAATCACAATCTTATTGTAGATGATTCCATTGAAACAAGAGAGTATCAGTGCTACCTTGCCGAGCAAGCAAAGAAAGAATCAACGCTTGTTGTCCTTCCTACAGGAACAGGGAAGACTATAGTTACCCTGCGAATTGCTGCATCCCGTCTACTCGAATACCGAACAGGAACCTGCCTTCTACTTGCACCGACAAAGCCACTAGTTGAGCAGCACGCAGAGACCTATCGTAATCTCCTCGATATATCTGATGATGAAATAGTTCTATTCACAGGCGATGTTCGGCCTGACGAGCGAAAGCAAATCTGGAACGATTCACCATCTGTTGTGATAGCAACGCCACAAGTCATTGAAAACGACCTTATATCAGGACGAATTACACTTGACGATGTGATTCAACTTACGCTTGACGAGTGCCACAGGGCCACGGGTGACTATGCATACGTATATATTGCAGATAAATACATTTCTCAGGCGAATAATCCGTTGATTACTGGATTATCCGCTTCACCAGGTGACACGAAAGAAGATATATTACAAATATGTGAGAATATCAATGTAACTTCCATCGAAGTCATTACAGAAGACGACCCCCGAATCGAACCCTATCTCCACAGTACACAAATTGATACTAGGTTTGTTGAAATCAGTGATGAAGTACTGGGCGTACGTGACCTCCTCCAAGAAGTCTACAAAGAGCGGCTAGAAATATTATACGAAGACGATTACGTTGATTCTCGAAGCAAAACATTATCAAATTATAAACTAAGACAAGCTCAGGGTCGAATTCAACAGGCGATGCAGAAGGGCGAGGACAGTGCCTATTCAGCTATGAGTGTATGGGCAGAAGCTATGAAGCTTAGTATTGCTATTAAACTCATTGAAACACAGGGTGTAGAGGCATTCCTCGAATATTATTCACGTTTAGAATCTGAAGTGCGAAGTGAAGATAGCAGTAAAGCGGTTCAAAGACTAATTGCGGACCCAAAAATGCAACGAGCTGTCGACCAAGCTCGAAACTACGATGGGACATACGCAAAGTTTGAAGCCCTTCATTCAGAACTCGTAAGTAGTGTAAAAATTGATGGTGGTAAGGCATTAGTTTTCACCAAATCACGAGACACTGTTGAATCTCTTGTAGAATATCTTGGAGATACGTTTGAAGTTGCACGGCTTGTTGGACAGACTGATAAAGAAAATAGTGATGGGATGACACAGAAACAACAACGAGATACTATCAAAAAGTTTGGGACTGGGGGTGCCGAAGTTCTTATTTCTACGCAAGTTGGTGAAGAGGGTCTTGATATTTCACAGGTTGATTTGGTGGTTTTTTATGAACCTGCACAGAGAGGTATTGAGCAAATACAGCGTCAAGGCCGAACGGGACGCAATGCCCGAGGTCGAGTCCTAATTCTTATTGGCGAGGGAACCCGTGATGTGGGAATGTACTACAAATCAAAAAGTAGCTTAGAAACCATGCAAGATGACCTTAGCTCCCTCAAAGATATTGAAAATCTGCAAGAAGAGATAGAAGATGAATTAAAAGAGAATGCTGCACAGATGACATTAGATGAAGCATTCCAATCGGGCAATAACAAAGATGAACTGACCATAGAGTCTACGAATGATGGAATTGTTCACATTATCGCAGATTCTCGTGAAACGAATTCAAGCGTCGTTAGAGACCTCGATGTTGATGACGAGGTAGAAGTCGATATTCAGAATAATCTGGAGGTCGGAGACTATATTGTCGGCGATGATTGCGCCGTTGAACGAAAAGATGCCGAGGACTTCCATGCAACGCTCACGGGGAATGAACGGTCTTTATTCGAACAACTAGGTGCGTTGTCTGATGCGTACGACCGCCCTGTGTTGCTTCTTGAAGGAGGACTCCGAGAAGTATATACGCAGAATATATCCCGTGAAGCTGCTCAAGGCGCTGTAGCCTCAGCTGTTAGTGATTATGGTGTATCCATTATGGAGTCCGTCAATCAAAAAGATACGGCATCGATGCTTAAACGGTTAGCAAAGCGCGAACAGGTTGACACTACTTCTAAGGTTAATCCTCATGGACGGAAGCGGACAAAAACACTCAAAGACCAACAAGAGTACATTGTTAGTAGTATTGAAGAAATTGGTCCTGTCACGGCAGAAAAACTTCTAGAACACTTTGGTAATATTCAATCAATTGTAAATGCAGACCTTGAAGAATTACAAGAAGTAGAAAACATTGGTGAAGAAAACGCTAAGAAAATCTACTCTGTTGTCAGAACAAAATACCACAGTGAAAATAGTGCATGAACGAACTTCTGTTGTATCTGTGGTTCTTTTAAATCCACTCTTTCATTTCATCATAGAACTCCTCCATAGCTTCATCAATCTCTTCCTCACTGCTTGCACCTGCCAGAATTATCTTTCCGTTTCCGTATACAAGGAACGAGCAAGGGTATCGTGGACGTGAGTACTCTAAGGCAGGGAACACTTCTGGTTCGTACTGGGCATCTGTACCTAAACCGATAGACAACGCGCGAAGGCGAATATCTTGGTGGAGCTTTGCAAGTGCAACTACATTTTGAACTGTAAAGTCTGTTGAGTCAGGGTCAACCGATTCGTCCAATACCCCTAATTCTTTCAACTCACGGATAACGCGTTGGTGAGCTGCTTCCAACTCATCTTTATTATCTGCTCGAACAATATAGCTACCTGATTCGTGAAACGTTACTTGTGGACCCTCATCTCCATCTAGCTCGTAGTACAAACCAGGCTGTGGTCCATCATCCATCCATGTGTAACTCTCGTCATCAACATGGTTTTCTAAATCGTCTGCAAGAAGCTCTGTTTTAATCTCAACAGGAAGCTTCCCAGACCCAACAATGTTCTGTATCGATACATCCTCTTCAATATCAAAGTTGTCTGTCATGTTACTCACATTAAATGTCGGTATAAACATAAATAAATATATTGACGGGCGGATGTTAACCATCTTGTCACAGCATATAAATACAAGTTTGACTGAAAATGGGAAATACTTACATATATTAGTATCAAATATTATAAGTGATGAGTAACTTCAAAGAACACATCCAGTACGGCTGGTTGGCCCACGCAGCAGGAACGCTTCTCCTTCTACCGATAATATTACTCGGTGTTCCGATTGAACTTTTCCTCGGAATTGTTGGAGTAGCGCTACCTGTCACACTCTTCGCAAGCGTGGTACCTGACATCGACCATCCTTCATCTCGAACGTATCGTTTATTCAAATTCCTTCTGTTTTGTACAGTTGTAGTCCTCGCTGCAGTAACACTCGGACAGCATATTCTAGCAATCGGGCTGCTATGGTTAACTGTACTTACAAGTGTACCGTATGCCCTAATCCTTGGAACAATTGGAGGTATCGCAGTAGGAATCGGTGCCCTTAGCGTACACGCGTTCGCGTTCATCCGACCTGCTCACAGAGGACCAACGCATAACCTTCTCTTTGGATTATTCGTAAGCCTTCTTGTTGGTGGTCTCACCTGGCAACTATATACTGCCCTTGTTACGACTGATTTCAGCATCGTAGGAGCTAGTTTGGTAGCATTTTATTTCTTCCTTGGTTTCTGTAGCCATCTTCGTGCTGATGGTCTTCTCTTTCAGCCAGTAACATCTAATCTTAGTCTTCCTGATATTCCATCCGTACTTCGTCGACCAGGAACTCGCCGACCGTAACTGCGTCACTTTCTCTTATTCTTGAAAAATAATGCCCTTAGAACGGAATAAATGACATTAATAGGAATATAATGTATCCAAGTAATCCAACCAACACGACGCTCACTCCCACAATCTTCGCTACCTTCACGAATTCATCAAGGTCTGGCGTCTTTGCTAACTTGATAACTCTCACATACTTATTCAAATCAAAGTAATCCTTGTATTCGCCATTCTTTTGTCGATTGCTTTTGACCATACTACATACAATGCAATACTTATACTTGATACTCACGCCGATTTAATTTAATTATCCGATGCAATCTTTTTATAATTTACTGTCTGTTCGTGCTCCTCTTTTTGTTCCTCGCCAGAGTCTTCAACTTCATCGAAATTCGTTGGTACGACAGTCAAATGGTCAATTCCAATCATAGTATTTCAACATATGTCTTTTACCTCCAAATATCTACCCATAATTTCAAATTATCGTTAGAAACTTAATAATTATTGTTAGTTATATTTAGAAATCTTGTTGGGGAAACATTTGTTAACTATGCCCCACAAATTGACTATATTGAACACCCGTTTAGTAGATAAGAGCTTTGAAGCTCTCCACGTTGTCAACAAGCGAGCTAAACTCTACCAGCGTGAGCCTAATGAAAAGGCACATTTACGCGCTGATGCACTGTACGGATTGAAACACGAAGCGTTGCTAAACTGGAAAGACCATGTAGAAAAAGTCGAGAAGCATTACATAAGAAACGATGTCTACTATTGCTTTTATTACGATAATTGGTCGTTCCATATTCCTGTTTCTGTTGCACCGAGAAATATTTCATATCTTCGTGAGAGAGTACTGTATGATTTTGAATCTCACTCTGCACCGAGAAATGGAAACTACAACGAAAAAGATGCTCTTACACATCTCTATCAAGAACACGACTTGAACGCGAACAACTACATCACTCACGAAGCTCCGTTCAATTCATACTGGTCGTATCTACCAAACAGATAGGAATTAGAACCTGAATTACAATAATCGGTACTCGTTTGTTACAGGTTCATACACTTCTTTACCATCTCTGCAGAGCTTGCGGAGGTCATAGTCTACATCATCCTCATTGAATTCAAGTTCATCTGTCATAGCCTCCATAACCATATCTCTCGGAGCTCCTTTCTCCCCTTCATCTTGGAGCTCTTCAATGATTTCCTTCAACTTGTTCTTTCGTTCTCGTTGTGACGTAGAGGTAGAGGTTTCCGTCATATCTACGTCGAACCGTCCTTCTTCTTTATCATATCCAACGTCCATAAGTGATTTCTCAACAATATCAATTGCACGCTTAGCGTGGTCTTCTGTGACAATATTGCTTAGTTGAATTCTGGCGGCAGACTCCGATAGTCGGACAAGACCTTCAATTTTCCGTGCTGTGACAGGAATTGCTCCTTCTTCTTCACCTTCTTCACGAATATCTACGAAGAAGTCTCGAATATATTCCATAGCCTCCTCAGACATGACTGGTTTACAATTCTTCTTCGCGTATGCAACGTATTTTCGGAAGAGCTCTGGTGATACGTCAGGTTCAACTTCTTCAGATTCTTCGTCAGGTTCCAATCCTGCTTCGAGCTGTTGACCTCGAAGGTTCGTCATTAGGATGTGGTCTGCCAGCTTTGTATCACGCTTTTCTGTTCTGTCATCTGTTGGTGCAAAGATTAAATCGAATCGTGAAATCAGTGCTGGTTCAAGGTCGATTTGAGCTGGAACTGGGTCAAAATCGTTCCATCGTCCATCTTTCGGGTTCGCTGCCCCCAGAAGTGTACATCGGGATTTGAGTGTCGCATTAATTCCTGCCTTGCTGATACTAATTCGCTGTTGCTCTAGTCCCTCATGCATTGCACTCCTATCAGACGCATCCATCTTATCGAGTTCATCAACAGCTGCTAATCCTTTATCTGCAAGTACAAGTGCCCCTGCTTTCAAGGTCCATTTGTCTTCTCCACCGAATTCTGAATCTCTCACAGCAGCAGCCGTAATTCCTGCTTCGGATGCTCCTTTTCCATTAGTCAATACACCTCTCGGAGATAGCTTCGATGCATAACGAATTAGCTGACTTTTTCCTGTACCAGGGTCTCCTACAAATAATACGTGTATGTCTCCACGAATCTTTGTTCCATCCATCTCTGTTTTTCGAACTCCGCCAAATAGCTGATATAAAACAGCGAGTTTCTCATTTTCCAAGCCAAACAAAGATGGAGCTATACTATCGCGGAGCAAGGCATAAATTTCATCTTTTTCCGACAGCTCCTTAATCTGGTCAACTTCTTGTTCAGAGATTTCGATTTCTTCGAACTCTTGTTCCTCAGGTATGATATTATTGCCTCGAATGTATGTTCGGAAGACACTAGTGTCACCTTGCTCTGCACCTTTATACACTCCAATAGCTTTCACGTTGTCACCTGCAGAAACATTCGTTGCAACTTCACCCTTTACAGTAAAGGTCTCACTCTCAGGAGTTTTCCCACCGCTAGTTTCTTCAGGAGGTTCTTGGATTTCGATTTTTCGGAAATTGATTTTATCAGATTGAGATACATTAATGCGGAATGCATTCTCAGAGCGGTTCTGACAATCATCATCACTGCATACACTTGGGTATCGCAACTTAGAGTCCAATGGTTGCTTCACGCGTGTGAGTCCACCGCAGCGTTTACATTCGAATGCTGCGACTTCTGCTTTCGGAAGCACACTCGTTGCTTTCGAGACGACGCCATCTACAGAAATAACTCGACCCAGATGTTTATCACGAAGGTCACGAATTGCTGGGTCGTATTTATCATAATCTTTTAGAAGAATACGAGGATTTTCAATATCTAATTCGTCGTCATCGTATTCTTTGAGTGCAGCTTCTGCGTTTTCGAACCAGAAAGACGGGTTGTTCGCGAGGTCATCAGCAAGCTTATCACTAAACTCCCGAAGAAGCTGATAGTTAATTGTAATACTATCGACCATTTCGTCTTCGAGTTCGCGTACTTCCGAGTCATAATATTCACTAAAGAACTCTTCTAAGCGGGCTTTGAGGCCATCATCTATGAGTGCTCCATTCGTAGCCATCTGTACACTACATTTGAGTGCTGTAGTATAAGAGTTTGGATACATTCCTAGCGTTTGAAAAACCCACCTGATTTAAATAAGAATTTTAGGGATTCTACATAAATGTATTGTAACAAAGATGTCTTCCATACAACAGGAACCCAGGTACGTACCATATCTCGCAGGACTATTTGATGGGGGAGGAAGCATATACTTCAGGATTTCAAAATCCAATCGTGACCTTGGATACCGAATTAATCCTACTATCATCCTCCACCTGCAACATAACGATGCTCTCTACGGAATGTTGGATGAAATACTTGTATCTGAACATATTCAATTTAAAGTGTCAAAAACAGACTCAAACGCCCGTCGAATGGAAATTGATACGCGAAATAATGTGAAACGATTTCTCAAACTTGTTGGAGAACACACAATACAACACTCCCCCGAAACAAATTTTATTCTAAATACATTATTCCCTGCTCGTGATTCGGGTGAGATACTCAATAAATCAACATTCATACGTATGGTCGAAACGATTGAACTTATGCAACCACGTAGAAGACACAATGATGGAGTAAAATACACAACAGATTACTTCTATGAAATGTGGGATATTGAAAACCAACAATCCCCTACATCCATTCAAGTGCCTGAGGAGACATACCCTTCAAAAGAATATATCGCTGGTATGTTTGATGGAGCTGGAAAAATTCGTCCCATCGTACATGAGTCAGATTCGACGGACCTTGGATATAGTATCTCATTGCGTGTTGGAATCACGCGCTCATGGCTTCGAGATGTGACAGCTCAAACAATTACTCGGTATTTGGATGACCTTGATATACTCTATAATACAAACCAACAGAACTTCAGATTAAGCATCCACCTCACACACCACGATAGTATCCGTGAACTTCTTAAATCTTTACAACCATTACTGATTGCAAATTTCGAGATAGCTGCCCTCACATTACATAAGATTCTACCAGCATTTGAAGATGGGTATCATCGTACAAAACAGGGAATGCACGATATTATTGCATTGTTTGAACTAGTTATTGATTCAAACTCCGAGCATCGGAAGTATACGTCGGACTATTTCCAGAAATTATGGGACTGTATTAATACTTTAGATATGGCTCAAGAAATTGATTACACTTGACTTCCTGAAAGCTTATAGTATTTACTGAGAATTTTTAATTAATATGCCTAAAGATAAAGTCTATCCACACGATGATGCAGAAACCATACTTGTGAATCTCGAAAATAGTACGGCAGATGATATTGACGTATATATTGGCCCCGAGAACGATTCCTATGGCTTCGAAGCATCTCCATTTATGAACCCATTCAACAAAGCAAAGAAAGGATATGATGGTGCGATTGAGCATTACAAGCCATATTTCTTCCGTCGGTACCTTACAGAGGCACGTTTTAGGGAAGAAACACAAAATCTGAGAGGAAACACACTTGGTGGTTGGTGTTATCCGCGTCCCTGCCATGGTGAAGTTATCATCGACATCTTAGAGTCTTATTCAGACGGCGGGCACGGTGCTGTTCTTGAACACATTGAAAACGAATTAGACGAAATCAACAAAGACGAATTAGGTGTGAAAGGATTCAGAGAGTATGAGGCAGCACGAGATGCTTTAGATAATGCGAAAAAACAACGAGATGACGTATAGATTGTATGAGTACAATCCAAAGCCTTTTGTTATCTCTTTCCTTTACCACGTATAGTAATGAGTCGGTCTAAAACGAAGTATGGGAGTCTCTTTCCCTACGACGAACCACGAGAGTCACAGCTAGATGGCATGGAACGTATCCAGACAGCTGTTGCCGAGCAAGGGATTGTAACAATGGAAGGTGCGTGCGGGACAGGGAAAACTCTTACAGCACTCGTTCCATATCTCGACTACGCTCGAACCAATGGAACTGGTGTAAATCGAGTGTTTATTGTAACTAGTGTGAAACAGCAAATGGAAGCATTTCAGGATGAAGTTCGCAGAATCAACGACTCCCTCCCTGACGGTGTTCGACCAGTCACTGCACTCACGCTCGTTAGTGTCCCAGACCTCCATCCCTTCGTGGAGCAGGGCGTAATTGAAGAAGATGATTATAATACCATTGACTCTCTCCGCGAAGGTGCTCGAACGCTTGTTGATGAAGACGCATACGATTATACATATGATGAACTCTATCTACATGCGGCTCAGTTCGCAGATGACGGAGATGAGTACGAATATCCCGCACAAATCCCTCAGTTGGATGAGGTAGAGTATGACCCGTACTATGCGAAGTATCGAGCAAAATACGATGTCGAAGAAGACAATGTTGAAGAAGTCCTCCCATTTGACACTCAATTCGCAGGATTGCTGACTGTTGAGTCTCTTAGAAGTATCTGTGGACGACAAGGAATGTGTCCACACTCCATGATGCGGCTTGCGTTAGAATACGTTGATGTTGTTATCGGAAATTATAACCACGTATTTGACCCGAAGACTGTTGATAGAGTAACCTACCCACTCATTAATAACAATACTGTTGCTATCTTTGATGAAGCACATAACCTCGTTCCACGCGTCCGTGAGTTCCTTTCGAAGAAAAGTCCACTCACTTCCATCGCACGAGCGCAGAATGAAATCCGTGAGGTCGCGCTCTTAGGTGAGATGGCTGAACTTTCTGATTCAGAAGTACAAAAAATCACCACAGCCGCCATGAAAGATGAGACAGATTCCATAGCTCTTGGTGATTCGAAAACAACAGCTGCTGAACTCCAGGATGTGTTTACAGCTAATGGTGCACTCGTTAGCTCTGTGGATGATGTCTTAGGAGGTCGTAAAGAGGTATGGTCTGTTCTTGAAACAATCGATGTGAGCCCATCACAGCTCCGAAAATTGAATTCATATCTTGCTGATTTAGAAGAGGTTATCGCCAAGAAAGTCAATCAAGAAAAACCACTATACGATGACGATTCAATTCAACTTCGCGACCCAGAAACGCCCGAGCATGATGCTATTAGCGATTGGACTAAATTGCACAGTGAATTCGAATCGAATCCAATGGAGCAAGCAGGACTAATTGGGGAAGGTGTGTCTCAAGCTCGAAATACGCTGACAGACGATTCAACAACGCCACAAACACGAGCAAAGTCTGTTGGTGATTTATTAACGGCCTGGGCTGAAAAAGACCATATTCGATACTATCGAGCCATCGAAATCAAAAAACGCTACCAGACAACCAGTGATGCCAGCCACCAGTGGCAAGAAAATCATAAAGCTGAACTTACACTTCATAACTGCATTCCCAGAGATGAAATCTCTACCGTTCTTAACCACTTTCACTCAACGGTTCTCATGAGTGCGACGCTGGAACCACTCGATGTGTACCACCGAACAACAGGAATTGATTTGCTCGAAGACGAAGGTAGAGCAGTCTATCAGTGTCGGTATGGACTTGCATTTCCTGAAGAAAATCGTGTTACTATTGGAGTGCCAGCAACCAAATTTAAATATGGGAATCGTGGAACGGCGTTTAACAACTTCGGTCCAATCGATGATACACCAACTCGTGAAGAGTACCACGATATTCTATTCAATGTTGTGCGAAGCACGCCAGGCAATGTACTCATCGTTATGCCGAATTATAAAGAGGCTGAGTGGATTGGGTCACTCTTAGAACAATCGTATCATTTCACACCTGACGATATTTTCATCGACGAGAGCTCTTCAAACGAAGCTACGTCAGAACTCAAAGAAGAATTCTTTGAGTCTGATAATGCTGTCCTCGTCACAGGGGCACGAGGAACTCTTATTGAGGGAATTGATTACATCGGTGATAGACTACACGCTGTCGTCGTCTGCGGTGTCCCAATTACTCACACAGACTCAGACTACAAGCGAGCTATCCAAGCAGCCTATGACACTGTATTCGATGACATTGATGGCTTCACACTGGCGTTCACTATCCCTGCTGTGTGGAAAACACGGCAAGCACTTGGTCGTGTTATCCGTACAGAAAATGACAAAGGGTCCCGTATTCTCGTTGATGAACGATATGTAAACGAAACATCTTGGGATAGTGTCTATGATTATCTCAGTCCTAGCGAACGAGATGAATTACGCATTATCCCTCCTGAAGATATTGACTTACGCTTGGATGCATTTTGGGATATGCATAATAAATAACATCCATTTCATCCAAAATCCGCCTATAGTTTTATTAGTTGTGTCAACATCAGAAAACAGTGTACAATGGCTACAGCAAGGACCGACGGATTTCAAAGCGGACAAGCTCGACCAGATACGATAAGTGACATTTTTGGTCTGAAGGTATATACGAAAAGTGGTGTATATCTTGGGACTATTGATGACATTCGTGTAGACTTTACGCAGCAAAGCTCAACAGGTATTGTACTAACGGACGTAAATCCAGAGCTAGAGAAAGCAGCCGATAGCTCGGGTCAAGGTGTCGTTATTCCGTATAGTTGGGTTGAAGCCGTTCACGATGTTGTTCTAACAATTGATATAATCAAACGGTTAAACTACCAGTGATAATATTCAAATTTCAAAGAAAGAGTATTTAGTGACTAATTAGTCTGCTATCTATGCTCTTCCTGTTCGAAGGTCCGCTTCTAGTACGAGCTCTGGGTCGGGGCAACCGAGCCAGCACGTATCCATGCTTGGTAATACTGTCTCACGAAGTGCTTCTTCGACAGTATCTCGCGGTGCCTTCTCTGGAGCTCCAACAACTGCACAGACGTTATCGTACAGTTCCTGCTCGAAATGCGAACTACCGACAGCTCCTTGTTCAAGTGTGACTGGAAGGCCACCACCGTGTGTTTTGCAATGCAGGTTGAACTGGTTTTCGTTCATATGTCAAGCATACACAAGGTGGGGTTATATTATTTGTGCTATTTTCGATAGTAACTATTTTTAGCTTCGAATACTCAGTATATAGTTGATGACAGAAGAACGTGATATTGAGGAAATCAGGCGAAAACGTCTCCAAGAACTACAGAATCAAATTGATGAATCAAATCCTGATGCCGAGTTGCAGCAGACGAAGAATGAGCAAGAGGAACAACAGAATCGTGAAGAGGCTATTCGGAAACATATCCTAAGACAGGTTCTGACAGAGGATGCACGAAAACGACTATCTAATGTGCGTTTAGTTGATGAGGAAAAAGCAACACAAGTTGAACAAACATTAATCCATCTATCCCAACAAGACAAACTCCCTGGAAAAGTAACAGATGAACAAGTCAAGAAAATCCTTAAAGAGGTAAAAGATGAACAAGAATTCAATATTAAGGGAATGCGTTCAAGACGAAAGAACGATAACGAGTGAAATTTAATTTATATCAGGCTTCGTAGATGCTTTCCACCCGAAACCATCTTGGCTATTTTATATGATGGATATGCACCAACAATACCTCCAAACAGTGCAGAGAGTAACGGAATTGGCGAAAATATGGACCGTTGCATACATGTAGCAAACTGTTCTTCAGCCATTTCCATAATATCATCTCCCCCATCAGCATCTATACCTGTTAAATCTGCGGTAAACATACTCATCACTTCGAATCCACAGAGAGTTCCAGATATAAGTCCACCAGCAATAAGTGCTCCAGCAGCAAAACCTATTCCTGTAATAAGAAGTAGTAGACTATATACTACTGTTTGTGGTGCGTATTCACCTGTCTTTCGATTTAGGAATTCTCCCGTACCTTCACCTTCAGCATCTTCAACACTCTCTGTTGGTGAAAAATCATCAATGTCTGGTTCAGGGTCTTGCTCAGGTTCGGGTTCAGCCTCTGAGTCAGGCTCAAATTCATCATCACTCATTTGTTAATTAATTGGGATGTTATACAGCATAAGCGTTTGGTTAGTCAAAAACGACCTGTAGTTTTATTTTAGTTCAAGATAGCTAATATTAGTGACGACAATATGAGTTTCATGCAAAACGTACGCAAACGCTTTTCATCGCTCTTCGATATGTTCGGCGATGAAGAGACTAAGCGAATCGGCATTTATGGACCGCCGAACTCTGGGAAAAGTACACTCGCCAACCGCATCTGTAAAGACTGGACGGGTGAACCACTTGGGGCTGAAGGCCCCATGCCACACGAAACACGACGTGCAAAGAAGAAAGAAGATGTGACAATCGAACACGATGGAAAAGAAGTTACCATCGACATAGTCGACACTCCTGGTGTGGCCACAGAAGTTGATGATGCTGAGTTCGCTGAGTTTGGAATGGAAGAAGAAGCTTCCAGACAACGGGCTCGGGAAGCAACAGAAGGTATTGCAGAAGCCATGCATTGGCTCCGTGAAGATGTCGATGGCGTCATATACATGATGGATTCAACAGAAGACCCTTTCATGCAGGTTAACACTATGCTCCTGGGGATTATTGAAAGCCACAATATGCCAGCTGTTGTTCTTGCGAATAAGATTGATAAAGAGGACTCAGATGCACAACGTATAGCCGACGCGTTCCCACAGCACACGACAGTTCCTGTCTCCGCAAAGGAAGGTAGCAATATGGATGACGTGTATAAACAAATTGCAAACAAATTCGGGTGATTAAAATGACAGACGAAAACAGACCACAAAACGGTATTCGAATTGACCTCCTGCGAGAAGCACAACTCGCGGATATGGGGCGAACTGAGAAAGTTCGCTACATTATTGATGTTGTCCGCGATGGATGTGTTGTTGTGCTTGAGGCAGGACTAGAACCAGATGAACATGCTCTCTTAATCGAGAAGACCATGACAGAGATTGACCACGACAACTTCACAGGAGTCGAAGTTGAGTCTTATCCAGAAGAAACTACAAAATCTAAGGATACAGGAGGACTCCTTGGCCGAGTACTCAGTCGCGATACTAAGCAACAAACAACGACGAAGAGTCTTACTGTCATCGGACCTGCAAATCAAATGGAAACGCTCCACAAAGATGAGAAACAAATCAGCGCAATCCTAAACCCCTAACACGATAACCATGCCACATAGATGCCGAAATTGCGAGAACGTTATACCAGACGAATCGGAAAGCTTGCTGTCTGGATGTCCAAGCTGTGACCACTCCTCCTGGGAGTACGTAGAAGAACAGCCTACACCATCTGACGAGGACGACTCACAGCAAGCTGCAAGAACAGAATTTATTGACAGTGACTCACTACCTGCCCCATCGGCTATCGAAGCTCTACAAAATCCAAATCCAACAGGTCACGATACGCCCGATACTCAAAGCAGTGAAAACACATCAGATGTGCTTTCTTCCGCTAATGTGCAGGCTGTTGAAGATATTTCAGAGATTCAAGCGAAGTTAAACCAACAATACGAAGGTATCAAAGTAGTTCGACAGGGAAGATATGAGATTAATCTCACAAAGCTATATCGAGGACATGACCATGTCATTGAAATAGGTGATGATGGAGCCTATACTGTCACCCGAGCATCAGACAAACGCCGATGATTAGAATCAGTTAGGGGTAGACTTTTTTGTTTTCGCACCGATATTAAAATAAGTACACGTATGTTTATGTCACTCTTGACAATTGGGGGATGGCTCGTCTTTATTTCACTTGTAATCAGTCTCCTTAACCGAACTTCCTATGATATACACCTTCGCGTCGTTGGATGGGCTCTTATTTCAGTGTTAGCACTCCTTTTCGCTCCTTACTTCTGGGTCTACGACCAAAGTATCGTCCAAGCGTTGCTCGCGTTTATTGGTGGTGTGTATGGTCTATTTATTGTTCGTCTTCTTGCACAAGAACTCATCAAACTGCGCCAAACAACAATCCTTGTGACAGTAGCAACAGGAATACTCCTCGCCGTATATACTATCCCCTCAATCCAATGGGCACTATTACACACTGTGGCGTCAGAAACACAAATGTTGCTTGAGCTTATAGGATATTCCACCAGTCTTGAGCAAGGTGATAGAGGTATTTTCATAGTCTTTGATGATACTCCACAAGAGCTTCGTACGCAGATAATTGTTGCCTGTACAGGTATTGGTAGTATCGCACTGTTCACAGGATTTGCTGCGGCTATTGACACTCTCTCATGGAGAAAGCGTGTTGGAATTGCACTCATAATGGCCAGTGTTATTTATGTACTTAATGCTATCCGAAATGTATTCATCGCAGGAGCTTATGGTGGTCAATGGTTCCACATCGCACCTGGTCTTATTGAACGAATTTTCGGACGTGGCGACGAATGGGTGTCATATTACATCGCCGACCGAATTATTGCACAAGTTGCAGCAGTTATTGTCCTAATTATTTTTGCAATAGGAATTCTTCGATTGCTCGATGATGAGACAGAACTTGCAAATGAATGGGTGCGCACTATTGAATACACTCACCATGCACTACTCAAACTTCAGTCAAAATACGCTTGAAAACAGTGCAGAATGACTATAACAGTACTTTATTCGAACTCTATACCGTCGCCCCCATGCGTTCTTCTTCCCCACCGCCTTCTGTAATACGCTCCAGCTCGTTCTCGAACTGTTCGGCCATAACCAATCTACCGACAGCTACATCCACAGACTGAGCTCGGTCAATCTCAGATTGAGCCATCTGCTTGTGCATCTGAACGAATGAGAACAGTGATTCTATCGAGTCATCATCTCTCTGCTGGAACCGTTCTCGGGCAGAAACTACAGGTTCTTCATCTGTAACCTCCGACGTAGCAGGTTCTTCATCGGCTTCCACTTCAGCAGAGTCTGCCGCGATTTTATCCCTTAGTTCATCAATTGCTGAGCTTGGCGGCATAACCCCGATTTCAGATGTAAGGTCACCTAGTTCCACAAATGTAAGCTGATTCAGTACATCCATATCTCCAGCTTCAACAGCTTCTTTCAGCCCATCAAGATTCGATATATCACTCTCTTCAACCAACCATGATTCGAACTCTGTCGGTAAGTCAACACCTGCAAACGGTGGTTCTTCAGTGTCTGAAGGTTCTTCTTCCGAAGTAGGCTCTTCATCCACGTCTGACTCTACATCTGTTGCTTGTATCTCATCCATCGAGATTGAATCAATCATTTCTTCCGCTTCTTCATCCGATTCTGCCTTTTGCCGAGCGTGCTTGAGTCGGACAGCGAAATCTCCGTACTTGCTCTTCACGTCCGATACATACGCAGGGTATGTGTCGAAGGACAGGTCTTCGATAATTTCTCGCAGGGAAGAATCTGGATTCTTCGGGTCATCTTCCTCTGCTAAGCGGCGGAGAACAGGCTTTTGTTTGTCCGTCAAATTCCCCCACGATTCTGCTCGTTTCTGCTTGCGCCGTTCAGTGCTATCTTCGAACTTGCTAACATCTGTACCAAGTTCATGTGCTCGTTCGAGAATGACCTCATGAAGATTGTCTCGAACCCGTGAAGGGTAGCTGATAGAACATCCAACAGCATCCGAAACTTGTCGATTCGTTGAATCTGGACTCCGTGCAATGTATTCGATAATCTTTCTCTTCGTGTCTGTAACATCAACACCGTCATACGCGGCAGACTCCTCTACCGATTTAAGAAGTAGCTCTTGGAGTTCCTCCTTCTCTTCATCCGATAGCTCCTCACGTTCACTATCGTTGTTCTTTGCAATGAGCTCATCCATTTCGGTTGCTGGCTCTTCCGTTACCTCTTCGTCAGATTCTAATTCATCTGAAACAGATTCTTCATCTACGCCAGATTCTACATCGTCCTCCGAATCGTCATCGTCCTGCATTAGGTGCCCAAATTTTTCGATAACACGGTTCGGGTAACTCGGGTCAACATCTGCCTTCTCCGCAATCACCGAGAGGTCCATCTCTTTGTCTTCATCATACAGCTCCAACACTCTTTGCTGTTTCTCCGTGAGATTATCGAACTCCGTATCATCCACTCCTTCAATGTGGAAAAATTCTTTGAGGCGTTCGGCAATCGTCGTGTACGAGCGCTCTTGTAGGCCTTCTGCACGAAGTGTAGCGTTCGCTCGCTCAACGAGTTCCTGATACGTGTCGACTTGCGTCGACCGAACTGCAGTTTTGATAATGTGTTTGTCCGTCTCATTCAACCCATCAGGTAATTCGTCTGTTGAGATGCTAACATTTTGTTGATTGCTCTCCCCTTCGCGGGTTTCGATGACTTCCCCGTCTTCGTTAAGGACGGCGACTTCATCCTCGGGCATAAACCCGTTGCGGTGGTAATGGTCCGAGTCTTTTGATAGGGCGATGTGAGCTCGGACAAGGTTTTCATGACTGTACTGAACGCCGCAAATTGGGCATTGGAAAGTCAGTTCTTTAGCTTCAGGCTCTGAAGTGGTCTGAGACGACATTGCAGTTCGCCCGTTTCACAGTATGTATAATAAAAGTTTGGTTTTGTGCCAGTTATACGGTATTTAGGATATAGTTCCATTCACAACATATACGACAGTTCAGGTGGTTTTATGGTCAGATTATACCAAATTTCTCCAAATAAAGAGCGGAATAAATAGAATTATTGGATATGTATATCTTTATAACGATATTGATTGCTTGCATCACGTCTATCTGAGCTATATTATTTAGATTGTCTTATTCCTGTAATATACCACAGACTATTATTTCATGCAAATTCGCTGAGAATTTTTTCGGATGTACTCCACGACGCGCGTGCGCACTTTGGTAACTCTCCATTGGTACTGACAAACGTCTCTAAAAATCTCCGTGTTGTTGTATCACTAGGGTACCCACTTCCGATTTCTCCGAACTCAGATTTCAACTCGGATACGTGATTCTCACGAGCACTTTTTGCAAGTATGCTCGCAGCACTCACATGTGCATGATTCTCATCCGCACTAAACTCAGCAGTTATCTGAATATCCTCTTCTACCTCCTGTTGAACGCTCTTCTCTGCTTCATCTAAATTTCGAGTAAAAGCATCAATAATACCTGTCTCACTTCCTGAGGTACAGGCATTAATCGCTTCTGCATATGCTGTCGCACTAATCTGCGTTAAAGATTTAGAATCATCTATTTCATGTACCTTCACCTCAATAACTTTTGTATCTAACCGAGGGTCACTACGTATTTCACCAGCTAATCGGTGGACTTTTTTATATGATAATGTTTTTGAATCATCTACATCATCAGGGATGGCTTCATGAGGGCCTTGAACACAACTAACAAACATTGAACCCAGTACAGGCCCACGGCCTGCTTCGTCAACTCCAAACATACAATAAGGTGTTATGATAGCAAGTATAAAAAGTTTAGTTAGCAAACGGGAATTAGTCGAAGAGCGCCTCAGTGTCAAAGTCCCCTTCCGCTTCTACGTCTGTGATTCTGAAGCTTTGCGTCTGTTCCGACCATGTTGACGCTCCTAAATCTGTATCATAGACATATGCAAATCCATCATCATCCCCTACAATTGCCATCTCTCCACTATCATCTATAGCAACATCGTTGATATTATCACTCGTGGATGGTGGGTTAGTCCATTCCCAATCTGTACTGCCTGCATCCGAATCAACTTTCTGTAGCGTATCATCGATTCCAATATATAGGTATCCACCGTATTCAGCTAGACCAGAGAGTTCACCATCCTCGGAAACATCAAATGCATACTCTCGTGACCCTGTATCCTTGTCAATTCTATGGAGCTCTGTAGGTCCATCATCATTACTAAACCGTGCGGCGTACACATAGTCCGAGTCAAGAGCTATAGACCTTGGACTGTTTATATCATATGTCCATTCTTCATTACCTTGATGGTCAAGTTTTGCAACATAATCTGCTGGTGTTGCCGTGACACCGACGTATACACCCGAATTATCTACTTCGATTTCACGAATATTAGTCGATACCTCATGTTCCCACACTAGGTTTCCAGTGTCCGCATCGACCTGCCGAACAGTGTTATCAGTGCCTCCATAATATACGTAACCATTATGATAACCAACAGCCCCTGCTCCACCTTCTCCTTCTGTCAAAGACCATTCTGTAGTTCCTGTCTCTCCATCTACTTTATGGAGTGTCATGTCATCCTCGGCTGAACCTGCTGTTATGTAGGCATCACCGCTGTTGTCTAATGCAGGTCCGCGAGTATTACCATACCCATCAGTACCATCGTATTCCCACACCGTATTCCGTTCCTCATCTACTTTCTGAAGATTATCATCATTCCCTGTTGTATAGAAGTACCCATCATCAATATGTGGGTTTTCCATATTTTCATAGTCTCCTGAAGTTCCGACACGGTAGTAGATTTCACAACGGTCAACATCATCTCTGTCAAGGCATGTGACCGAGTCTACTTCTCGTTCATCATGATTAATATTCATATCTACATACGTGTGTTCATGTATCGGAGCAGTTTGAATTCCACTATACACACCTTCGAAGATTTCTATATCTGTTGTATATCCACTCGCATCGATACGAACCTCAGATATACATTCTCCCTCATGGTTTGCAGACGAAGCAAATGGGTACAGGCAATTAGATGAGCGCTCCTCATGTGTGAATCCTGTTGAACTACCAGACACAGATTCACCATCTTCTAATGCTGATTCGAAGTCGCTAACCCAATCCAAACTATCCTCACCTGCGTGTGAGTTCATATCTGGGTCGAGTTCGAAAGCAACCCACTCTGCTGTATTTCCATCTTCAATTGCTTTAATGAGTATCTGTCCATTCAAGTCACTCTCACTATCCACGTCATGGTCATGCGTGTTAAAGTCTTCAATTTCCATGTGTGTTGGAATATCGAAGTCTGCTGAAGATAGACAGACATGCTCCTCATATGGATTACAATCTGACATATCTTTATCATCCATTATTGCCGAGCCCTCGACATCCGTATCTGCATACTGTTCACCTTCTTCTGCCCAGTAGAATTTTGTCCAACCTCCATCATCCGTATCGAAGTCACAATGTTTAGTGACTACGTCCGACGTTTCATGAAGTTCTACAGGAATATTTGAACCAGAATAAGAGCTATATTGAGACTCCAATTCTTGGCATACGCTGTATGGTGCAGGTGTTGATTCTATATCAATTCCATGAATGACAGGTGATACCTCAATATCTCCACTTTCTAATTCTACATGGAACTGAACAGAATCAACCTCTTCTATGTCTTCCGATTCTAGTTCCTCTTCATCGAACGTCACTCGTGTGGAATCAGCATCCTCAAGGTCCGTATTATCAAGCTCACCTGCAGCACTGCGTACACAATCAGAAGTTGTTGGAGGGTCGCCCTGATAACATGGGATAACTTCAATACTAAAGGCTTCACCTGAATTCCGCATGGTACCTGTACCTACCATATCATAATCTACGTGTACGTCCAGAACACTACTTGGTGTGAGATGGTCGCCTATATTATCTCCGTTCGCATCAGTATCAGTTACAGACGATGTTATATCTCCTTCATACTCATCAAATATAGATTGCTGGTTATATACTATATCACTCATTGTACCACCTAACTCCTCACTTAGAGGGTCAAGAGCCTCTTCGTATATTCGCATCTCATCAATCAGTATATCTCCTTCACTTGCCTGAATTATTGGCTTATAGGCACCACTGTCCTGAGTATATCCTGCGTCTTGATACCGTGCTCCAACACTTATCACACTATCCTCATAGATAATTCCTGTATCAACAGAATCTCTATCGTCCGTGTCGTCTCCTTCTGTAGGTATAGCACCCTCTGGCTTCATACCTGGGGGTGCCTCACCTTCATCTACAGGCCAACCATTGACATACACAGTGAACTTACCAGAACCACCCTGAGTGTCTGTATCTTCAAGGTCTTCTTCCGTGGCATCTTCCTCCAAGTCCTCTGCGTAATAATCATCCTCGAATGTTATTGTAACATGCTGCCAGCCATAAGGTTCCCACTCAGGTGCCTGAATAGCATAATGGTCTGATGGATTATCTGTGTCATGGTCCATACGAGGGTCAAAGTAATTATCCTGGTCGACATCCATATGGTTTATTCCGTCAACAACCCATGCGAGACCCTCTTCGTAATTTATGTCTCCTTCAATAGGGTCTTCTCCTGGTGGTGGTGCTCCTAAACTTGTTTCACCGTCAGCATGATGAGGATACAGCGTTTGGTCAGGTGGAGCTGGATTCCACCACTCATCAATTGATTCACCATCCTCATCTTTCCAATCTATTTCAGATGGAATATCCATTGCCGTTAATTCTGCAGAAGTATGTAAGTATGGCATGTGCAGATTTCCACCCATTGCACTCTCTGGAATACCAACACCAATAATTTGTCTGAGTGGATGAGTTGTACTCTGTGAACCTATTCCTGAAGTTGAGTGCCTATTGGTGTTATCTGCTTCATATTTCACCCAGAACGAAACTGTATAGTCGTGACTTTCCAATCTATCAGAGAGAGTGTATGATGGTGTGGCTTCATCACCCGTGTGAATGTCATCATATCCACCTCGATATTCACATTCAGTTGTATTACCAGAATCCTCACCAAATGAGCTCTCATCAAGGCACGGAGGCGTTACCATCAGCCACGAATTACGGTCGAGAGATAGCGCGTTACCACCGAATAATCCATCAGCATAACGTTCATCAAGCTCAGCTAATTCGACATCATTATACCCGCCTTCGATTACACTAGATGCGACATCCTCCTCTGGAGGAGCAGGTAAGAATGCTGGCTGGTTATCTGGTATGTCATCCATGACAGTAAGTTCCTCCCCTGGACCACTTGTTGTTTGACCTGTTTCCCACATAGTATCACCAAATGCCTGCATAGCCTCTTCGCGATTTAGACTGTCTGGATAGATTTCACAGTCAATTCCGTCGCCTTGTTGAATATCGTACTCGTACCACGCGTGATGTTGACTTATATGCTCATGTGAACTCCCACACGCAGCACCGTACCATATTCGGGCGTGGTAACGACTATCTGTATTCACGTTAACATCATTCACTCTATAGTCATGAGCGTCTACACCTTGGTAATCCTCTGTAAATACCTTCTTTCCTGGGTCATGGTCAAACGTGTACATCGCCACAAGACCATCATTAGGACCATCGGTCTCAACAATAGGCTCTGATACAGGAGTCCCTAACCGCAAAGCATTTCCTATATCCCCACTTTCCCACCGAGACTGAGCTGGGTTGTCCTGAAGCGCGTTACCTTGTTTATTTGAATGGTCGACTAAGTCCTCAATCCCTGCCATTCGAATATTATTTCTATCATCAGGCCAATCAAACGTTGAACGGTCAAACTCAAACTCCTGTGGGTCAGGAATCGGAATAGGTTCTGGATGCTTTTCATCTTCACCTGTTTCTGGTGTATCAAGACTGTAATCTCTTGGCGAACATGGGTCATCTGCTGAGCCATATCTCGCTTCTAAATGCTGTTCTGCTTTTTCACGGATTTCATCTGTTGTTGTGTCTTCTTCAATCTCAACGCTCAGTGGTTCAATATCCGAGTGTCCACGTGGGAGTTGATGATTGTATGGACACACGTCGTTTTTAACAGATTCAATCTGGTACATTCCAGGGTCTTCCCGACCCTCTTCAACAACGTCACTTATTGTGGAACGGTCCGAATCAAAGTCAACTTCTCCTGTGAGCAGAGTATCGAATTCATCACACTCATAGTCACCTTGCGTTTCGCGTGGAAGTGATTCTCCTTCGCGGGCCTCGCAGAGTTCAATTTCAACCTCTTCAGAATCAACTACATCTCCATCTGAATTTCGGAGTTCAAATGTGAAGTCAACAGGGCTATCTGAAAGATTCAATCCAGTTTCACGTGGATTCATAACTTCCATAAATTCTTCTTCTCCATCCATAACAAAGTCACTACTCCAGACCCGTTTTTCTGCGACCTCAGTATTCACTGGGAATGATTCAATACTATGGTCTACGCTAGCCCATGAACCTGTAGTGATGTCTGCATACTGTATTGTTCTGTCTGGGCTATCACTTGCGCTATATTCACATTCGAATGTGTCATCATCCGTCCGTTCTATCTCTTCACACTCTTCTATATTCTTGTCCTCTGTAAGTGGCTCACCTCGAACAGCTCCCGATGGTGGTGATTCATAATTGGTTCGTGTTCCACTACCATCACTTCTTTCTACTTCTTCAGCAATTGTGAAACCACTTGGGCCAGGGTCTGTCGGGTCAGCAAGCTCACAGTGTTCTTCATCCGAATCACCAGTATCTACATATCCTGAGTGACCACCTAGTTCACTGGATGTTGGAATATCTTCACATCGCTCGATTACGCCAGATTGAACAGTGTCGTAATTAATACTCTTTTGGCGGTTTTTCAAGTCAAACTCTGCGTCTCCAGTTAGTTCACAGTGTACTGTAGTTGTATTACCGTCTTCTGTTGCATTCTCATCGTATCTCCCTGGACACTCACCACCAAGTTCTGCAGCATCTACATCTTGATAAGAGCCGCCGCTTTCATACGTAATTGTTGTTGAGTCGTCTAAATCACCTGTGTCACTTGGAACATCACATTCTCCAGCTGTTCCTGATGATTCTAATGGGGATTGACAAGACTGGATTGCTCCTGCTGGAATTGTATCGTAATCACGTTCTTCTCCATCTTCTGTTTCTACTTCTGTATATAGTTCGAACTCCTCAGGAACTTCATCATAATCATCAAACCCTTGTAGTTGACACCTGACGACTTCTCTGAATGTATCTGTTGTATTTGTTTGAGATTGTAATTCTAACTCTTCATCTTCATTATAATTTCTACTTGGGCAATTTTGTGTAGTCTCAAGGGTATCTGCAGGCGATACGGTTATGTCATATTCTTCTCCTATATCATCTGTCTCCGATTCAATCTCTCCTTCAAATGCTAGCATTCCAACCTGGTAATCTACTTGGTCGTTTATCTCTTCAACTTCAAACTCTGGCATACCTGGACCTTCGTTAACATTTATATCAATAATTCTTGTGTTCACGAGACCTTCATCGTCCCAGAGTGTGATTTCAGGGTTGAATTGACCTGGTTCTTGATACTCTTTACCAACCCGAGTGATGACAGTCTCATCATCAATATCACACTCTTCGACTATCCCAACACCACCACTTCCTCCAGGAACTTCTCGGACATCTGGTGTTGTGTCACACACGTCATCATGAACATCATCAATATCATCATGAGATACGTTGTGAACATCGTCACGCCAGTTTTCCCGCACTACCTCTGATGTCCCCTGATATTCAATCTCAAACATTGAGAGCGATTTTCCTGAGTCACCTGGCCTTACGTCAGAGCCACTAAGGTCAAACCAAACCTCTTCTGGCTCCCATTCTTCTCTAACTTCTTCTATATCTCGTTGGTATGTATAGAGAGTGGATTCATCTTCTACTTCGCCTGTGAACTGATATTCAATATCATATGTCGTTCGCTCCCATCTCGTAACGTCTTCATTCTCAGGTGCCTGGAATTCTACCTGTGGAATTCCATCATCTCGAACCCACTCGTATACATTTTCGTATTCAAAACTACCATCTCTCCATAAATCGTGGTCTTCATCCTGAGATTCGTAGGCGCGTGTATATCCTTCATCTGGCTCTGAAGTTCTCCAGGTAAACGAATAATCTTGCTCTCTGAGAGTAGCTTGCTCAACAGGTTCATCACTAACTCGACTCCAAACATCCGACCCTTCTGTTTCTATCTGTTCTACGTGCGGTGTATCCTCGAATCGTTCATCAGCCTCTTCTTGTGTTTCAGCTGGCAAGCAATTAAGGCAGTCGTCTGGGTCAATGTGCTGAACCAGTGTTTCTATAGCTCCGTCCGTTGGCTCAACATCATCTGGGTCATCATCACGGTTAACAAACCATCCCGATTCAGACTCTGTTACAGAAGCAAATTCACTTCCATCTAAAACTTCAAACTCTTCTGTACGAACGCCTGTCATTGCTTGGCGTTCTGGTGTTGCTGTTGTTGCTTCCCAACCCTCTCCAGGGTCATCTGCTGAGTACTGAACTTCTGTCTCATTTGTTGTTATTCTAGCTTCATAATCATCATCCCACTGACCTTCTGGAGATATATCAGAACGCTTATCAAATGCTTGGCTTTCATATAACGCTTCATTTGATTCATCTACATCTCGAACAATAACAGACTCTCTGAGTTCACCAGACCAATCTTCCTCTCGTTCATCCTCTAATTCCTGCCATTCTTCGTCGCTTCGTTCACTCGGTGGGAAATTGCTATCTGTTGTTTGAATACGTTGTCGCTCAGTTACAATCTCTTCTGATGCGTCTTCATCAAGGCCTAAGTCAATTCGTATTGGGTTCGCAACTTCTATCTCTGGCGGTTCCCCCATTCCATCCCCATCAATAATATTCAATTGCTCAGTGTCTATATTATCACCACTTGTACACTCGCCACTTTCAATAGTTCCTGTCTCACAAATTACGGCTTGATAAACCTGTATCAAATCATCTAGGTCCACCTCATCTTCTGCGGAAACAGGAATTGTATCATCTTCAACTTCTACTCTATCCTGTTCTAAAATACCGTCTTGGTCAATACCTTCACTATCGATAGCAGAATCTTCCACAATTGCAACATCAACCTCTACAGAATCATCTAAGTCTGCGGTTACGTTCGTTTGAAGGTCAAGGCCCGTATATGGTGTTTCACCTGATTCAGGGTCAGCAGTAAATTCAGGACTTACCGTGTCTGATGTGAAATTCTCAGCTGTGTCATCTACGTCTTTTCCAACAAAATCCTCAATAGCTATTAGGCTTCCATCCGCACTTGTCGTTTGTCCACAAGTTATTTCATCGTCAGGGAAATACCCTGTAATTACAGACTGGCATGAGACTTCAGCAGCAACGCTTTCATCTGTCTCATATTCTAAGTACAATTCACCCAAGTTATTCAGTTCTTCTACTTCTTCCTCATTAAGTGTAAATAGACACAAATCATCGGCTTCGGAGACATCTATACAGTCATCAGCATCACTTGGGTCCTCTGGCAAGATATATTCAGAGTCCGTATCAATTTCACTTCCACTAGCGTCAAGAGGATTTACGCGAATATCGTCTCCACTCACAATGTTATAGGAAATCGCAATTGTCTGTGGTTCTGCAGAAGACACATCGCGTGTTTGTGTTACGACGCTAAGACCGTCATTTCCACTCCGTAAGACTGTTGAATTTTCTCCAGAATTCCGCATATTCTCGAAATTTTCAACTTCTCCTGTGAGTCCCCCAGAGGATTCAGGGATAGTGAATTCTTCTAGGTGACCTGGGTCACTTTCAACCGACTGAACTCGATAACGGTCAACATGTGTTACATCCGTGGGTTCGTCAACACCTTCTGTTGTTGAGAGTGCACTAGTGTCCACACTTCGACCTGACGGTGTTTCTCCTTCCACTTCCGAAATCATATCAACATTTTGTCCGTCAGACGTGTGACGACTCTGAATATCAAACTCTATTTCGCGCTCTTGTGTTCCATCTTCACTCAATTGGTCTTCATATTGGTCATCAAATGCGATATATACTTGAAAATGTTCCCGCAATTCGTACTCTTCGCTATCGTCTTCTTGTCCACCGTATGAAGGGACGAACTCCTCAGACTGTGTTGGAGACATATACACTGTATCTGAACCTAACGTACGGTCATTTTCTGAATACGTAACTTCAACAGGCATAATATAAGGGAACGTGTCCCGAGGAACTTCACCTGTGAGCGTAACATTATATGTTATCGCACCATCCCGCGTCTGTTTCTCTCCATCACTATTTTCAGCGGGCGTGATTTCCGCATTTATTCCATCTTCGAATTCATGAGTTGGTCCTAGAGGGTCCGAAACTTCATCAGCAGCTACACCTGGTGCAATAACCACACCCATTCCAATGAAGCTCACAAGTATAATCATGAGTAGACATGCATTATGTCGAGCTATGACGGCAGTCATTAATGTATATAATGAACTCCGAATCCTAAAAGTATTGATAATAACAAAGTCGTATCACAGTGTTCGAAGCCAATTCACGTGCTAAGGGGACCTCCAGAGAACATCATCGTCGGACGCGTGTCCACGGTCTGATATAATATTCCCATCCGATGGTTGTGCAACAACGCTCATTGACCAATGGTCTAGAGTTGTATCCCATGTAAGGCAAACGGCCTGTGATTCCGAAAAGGGGTAATATATCTTGATAATACCTTCCGCTCCTTGTGTCACTTCCGTCGCGAACACGGAACCACAATCAAACTGGTCTAATACAATGTCTGGGTAATGTAGAAACTGTCTCGGTACCTGTGCGTACACTATACCATCTAAGAAGAAATATCGCTTTCGAAGCCACGTGGTTATGTGTTCGCGGTGAAATCCCGAAGGTTCAAATGTATTCCCAGAACCTATTTCTTGTGAGTCTACGCCAATCAGAAGAACCTCCATTGGTTCTCCGTCGATTTCATCCAAGTACGTGTATGTTTCAACCTGTTTCACAGTCGAAGTTTGATGCATTATCTGTATAATCGAATAGCACCCCGATAATAATTACGGCGATTCCAGTTAATCGCCATCGTCGTCATCACAGCCAGACGGGCACTCTATACAGCTATCTGAAGCTTCAGCTTCTGCTTCAGCTTCTGCTTCAGCCTCTGCGTAGGCTGAAATCGTTACAGTTTCAGAGTTTCCATGATAATCTGTAACGGTAACGTCGGATTCAACATCATCTTCATCTGAATCCGACTCTGAATCCGAGTCATCATCATCGTCATCATCAGTATCACATGATGAGCCACAGCTTGGTTCGCTACATGTAGCTGACGCAGATGCTGAGGCGTCCGCGTCGGCGTCGGCTTCAGCCTCAGCCGTTATACACACTTCGATTTCATCCTCTCCGTACGTCTGAGTTGATGTCGAATCGCCAGATGTGCTCAAGTCATCTAGTCCAACGCCACCATCATATCCATCAGGCTCAAATGTAACGCATGTCGTAGCCTCTGCTTCGGCCTCTGCGGAAGCAGACGCCGATGAGCTGCTCCCTATTGTATCGCTATCTGAGTCATCATCTTCATCCGAGTCTTCATTATGGCAATCACCAGGGTCACAACTTGAATCAGGTGAGGTTCCATCTGTTCGGACGTTTACATCGATGGTATCATCTACTGTGTTACTGTGCCAGTCTGTTGCAATGAACTCTTCTGTCTCAGTAGTGTCACTATAATAGTCAAGTTCTGATGCAGAGTATCTATCTGAAAATGACCCGCTAGCACCATCTTCAAGACTATCACAGTAATCGTCGGACGCATCCGAGCGGAGGTCAAGACAGGCCAGTCCGATTCCAGAATCACTAGCATCACCTGTGAACCGAACATCAGTTCCATCATATCCAGTTCCTGAGTCAGCTGCCCAAACATATCCATCGCCATCATTCCAGGAGAAGTGCCCCACGTACGAGTGGTCAAAGTCATCAATCGTCGGCGATGATGTGTCATGAACGACATCTATATCCACATCATCTGTGTCAGAGTTATCTGCGAAGTCCCAGGCTTCGTATTCAAACGTTTGTGTTCGGTCTCTGTCTCCTGAACTATCTTCTTCTTCGAAGACTACACAGCGTCGACTCCCATCTCGTGATTCGGAATCTAGAACCTCGCCAGCATCATCCGTTCCATGAGCAGCATTCTGATAATATCCTCCATCATCAATAACATATGTGGAGTCATCTAAGTCATACCATGCATCCTGTGATATTCCAATTTGGTCATCATCCGCCGATGCTGAGAGGCAAGTACGAATACCCTCATATGTATTTCCGTAATTGCTATCCATGTTACTCAAGCTATCGTACTCAACAACCTCTTCATTCCGATGCCAAACAGGGTCTGCGTAATCTAAACTACTATCATCAGCGTAGTCAAGGTCGTTTATTGTACTGTAATCTAGCTCTACATCTGGTGGGTCGTTATCCTCAACAATCTCAACTTCATGTTCTGTGGTGTGTGTATTTCGTGAACCTTCTGTGAAGTCTGGGTCATCCCACACTTGTAAGCTAATTGTTTCTGTTCCTGGGTCATTGAATCTGTGAGAGACTACCTCGTAATCATCATCACCATCAAGTACTTCCATGTAGCAGTGTTCATCAACGTCGTCAGCATCAACGTGCGTACATGCGTTATCATCACCTTGGTTTGGTTCACCCCCATCAATTCTCCATTGCATCTCATCAATTACTGTATTCACCTCTGACATTCGGTGTGATTTCAGATTATTATCTGTGATGTCATCATTCTCCCGAGAGCTATCTAACGGAGCATCTGATGTGAACGTATGTTCAGGAACATCTGAGTCATAACACTCTGGACAGTTATCTGAAGAGCCGTCAAAGAATAGATGACCTCCTTCATATACTTCGAATGTCTCATCAGTATCGTGCCCTTCATCTGCTTCAATCCCTCCATCTGGAGTCTGGTCTACAAGTTCTCGACCTATCGCTCCGAACGTATTATCTTTACTGGTAGACTCTGACTCTGCAATTCGGAAGTCGGCTGTTGGCTCAGTTACATCATATACGAAAACTGTTGTAACAGCATCCTCACAACCTTGGGCTCCATGATAGGCATTAGTATCCATCTCTGATGTGCTATGTCTGTTTTCCGTATCTTCACTTTCTCTGTTGATTCCATCTACCCATGTCGCTCGGTCCCCAGCGTCTCCAGGACCATTAATAGTATCTGGTATCCCTGTGAATCCTTCAAGATTATAATGTTGCGGTCCATCGTCATCAATAACTCGGCACGGACTCGTCCGTATATGATATAATCCTGGTTCTTGGAATTCCCGTTCAAATTCAAATGTTATGGTCTCGCCTGGGTCAATTGTTACCTCATCTCCAATACTAATATCTTCTCGGTCCGTGCTATACTCTGCATTCATTTCTACATCTGTAGTTGTGTCGACTCCGTCGTCGTAATTTGCAAAGTAACGGTCACCAGTTGCGTGAGCATTTTGACGGTGAATTCCAGCCATGTCAGAATCCGTTTCGATTTCAGCCATGGCATCAGAACGAATTGTTACAGGGTCACCTCCATAGTTCGTATATGTCGATTCGAATCGAGCAACGGTTTCATCCGTTGATGTGTCATCGTTACATTCACCTATCGCTCTGTGTACACCCCAGTCATCATCTTGTGAACCTGATATAGGATTCAATCCTTCCCGCGTATCTGGTGAGTACGTTCCGTGGTCATTATAATTACTCAACCGTTCTCCTGCACTAAGATAACGATTTTCTAAGGCCTCTGAGTCATCGCTATTACAAACATTGTTCACTACTAGGTCAGCGTCTTGAGCCCAGTCAGGGTCATCATTCGCAGCGGTGCGGTCATCTGCTGGTTCCATGTCCTCAAGAATTGCATCACCATATGTTTCAACTTCTATCGGTACCTCAAACTGGCTATGATGGTCTTCTGTTATTGGTGACTCAGGCATTTCTGATGGAGCTGGGGCATCGTCTGTTCGTCTAAGATAATCATCATCATCCCGCGAGTGGACGCTTAAGACATGAACACCATCATTATCTTCGTCGTTCTTAATCACTACAGGAACTTTTACATCTAAGGTTTCTTCTGGACGGAGTTCTACGGACGCAACTCCAAGAACATTATCGTCGAATGATTCATCACCAAATTCGGTTTGGTGTTCACCATCTTGCCCAATTCCAACGGAAGTGCCTTTCGCATCCACGTCTCTATCTGATTGGATTTCAAATCGTGCTGTAGCAGCCGTTGATGAGCTTGGGTTTGCAACAGTCACAACGGCAAATAGAACTTCATGTTCTTCATCTAATTCCTCAAATGTTTCTGGATTCACACCATTAATGTCAAATTCGCCATCAGGGTGCTCGATGTCAGATACTGTATCGGTTGTATCATCGTGCGTTGTTCCAGCAAACCGTGGCAGTTGGAGTGATGTGAAGCGGTCTATATCATCACACATATCATCTATATCTTCACTACTATCTGCAGAAAATGGCAGGAATACATTTGTATCTTCTTCCGATGCATCGTCTTCAGGAACATGCACCTCATCTCTATCTCCGAATAGGTCTGAATTACAAGCCCGATTCTGCTGACTATAGTAGACGCTGAAATATCGCTCGTGTGGGTATGTAACAGAATCAATGCCCTCTTCATTCAATGGGTGTGCTCCACGATTTACTGGGTCTTCTCCCCGTTCATCTGCACTAAACATTGTACCGAGACCACCACGAACGTTATCGCCCTCAACAAATGTGTCTCCACGAACACTACTTGTTGTCTCACCTACGCTTGGGTGAACATATGGGAATGCACTTGCATAGACGGTCGCCTCATCTTCATCAGGTCGCTGTCTAATTCCATCTATACCCTCTCCACCTTCATCTGGGTTTGTATTCACATTTAAGTCTTCAATTGTTAATTCGTATAGCTCAACGGTTTCTTCTTGCTCGTCTGTAAGCCCATCTTCAACATCCGAGAAGGCGTCATCTCCACCCAGCTCGTTCTCAGCAACTACTCTGAATGTATGTTCTCCTTCATCAACGCCAAATGGTGCATTCGGACGGTAGTGGTCATACTCCGATACGTCATAACCTTCGAATTCAATCGGTTCAGTTTCGAATGGTCCGTCTTCCCCATGAATATCAGCTACGACATCTAATGGTGTGGTATACTCTCGACGAGTGAAATTATAATCACCTCCATCTACGTGAATATCCCGCGTGAACCGAACAGTAGTCGAATCAGAATTTGTTTCAGCACGTGCATCCCCGCCACCAACGTCAATTTCCATGTCACCTTCCCATTCAGCATAGGATGCATTAAGTTCAGCACTCCCACTGAGGTCTCCAATATTATGAACTTCAACTTCAGCATTGAAATTATCATGTGTTAAGTGTTCCTCAGGTGTGTCTATGTCCTCAATTTCTATTGTCGCTGGCTGGAAAACGTAAGCATCAAATTCTGGCGTGAGTTCAGATTCTCCATCAAGTTCTCGAATTTCACCGTCTTCTAACTCCATGAATCGAATCGTATGTTCTCCAAATTCGTCCTCATCCCAAGACATTGATACGGGCAGAGTCTCTGTTTCACCACCTTCAACTCGAACAGAATATTCTTCTATAACCTCCTCCCGAGTTTCTAGGTCGTCTCCATCAATACGGTCTTCATGCGGGTATCTTCCATCAGGTATTTGATATTCATCTACAATCGCGAAATCACCATCTACAGTTGTATCTCCCGTGTTCTGTATCACCGCAGTTGCGGTAAGGTCTTCACCTGGTTCTACGTCATATGTATTGTATTCACTGTTCTCTGTCCCGTCGACATCAAATGATACTGAGAAGTCACCTGGACGTTCTTCTGGGCTTCGCGTTGTTTCGTTGTCTTCAATATCATCATCGTCTACAGTGTGCTTGTCTGTGCTTTCTACGCTCACATCATATAAGAGTAATACGGCGTCTGAGTCAATTTCCATATTTTCAAACACTGTGTATAATTCTCCCTGTTCATTAACGAAATCTATCTCGCTGGAGTGGAGTGGTATTTCTAATGTTTCCGTAGATAGCCCTTCTGTATCGCCAGCTGAGGCGTATGGGTCATCCCCTTCCGAAGTAACTTCTAACTGTGACTCATCCTGTGCTCGCGATGTGAGGATTTCATCACTCTGTTCATTCACAATATCTACATCTATGTTATTATCTTCCGTATCCTCAGCTTGAAGTGCATATGTAATCGTCAAGTAGTGTTGTTCAGCTTCGGTGATTCCTTGTGTAGACATACCAACTCGGAGTGGATTTTCAGGGCGAATAATGGATGCTCGCTCCGAACTACTTCGTGCCTCATGGAAGTATTCTACTTCTCCAAATGGTTCATTTGTCGTTTCTCCACCTATGCTTTGAGTTGGTGGGATAACGTCATCTTCATACGCTGTTCCACTACCACCACCTGCATTGAACCGAGATACATACGTTGTCTCATCTTCAATTACTCCTGTGAAGTCACCACTTTGAATGCTCCCCTCTGTTTCGCCTACATCATCAGGAAGACGTACTAAGTCTTGGTCGTCATCAACACCCTGTACCGTTGTCGACGCTAAGTCAACGACGAACGGTGGATTATCATTTATCTGCACTTCTGCTCTTGGGGCCAGGTCTAATTGTTGCGTATCGAGAGTATCAATAATTGTCGAGAATTGTGATTCGATTGTACCCGAACCTGAATCATCCGTCGCATCCATTTCAATTTCTCCATCTGTGGATGTATCCGATTCAATAACATTAATATCTATATCCAAATCTACATCAGCATTTGTGTCCACGTTCACGTCGGCTTCTCGGTGGTCTGTAAGGTCAAGGTCAAATATATCCAATCGGCTTGATTCTTCAAATGATTCTATTTGAACTGTCACCTCGTTACTGGATGTTTCACACCCATACTGGACTTCATCTATCTGACTCGAACCGTCATACGCTTCAAGATTAATACATTTATTCAAGTCTGAAAATTCTAAGGATTCCTGGCATCTATCATCAACACAATATGGCTCTGTGAGGATTCCTGCCGAAGTCCCTGTTGTTACCTCATAATTATTTTCTGTTGGACCTGATGAAGAAAGCCAATAGTTCTCACTCGCGTCAATATCCGCACCATCTTCACCCGCAATAACTTCATCTACAATCTGCATATTTCGAATGGTATACTCACCAGGGTACCTCCCCTGGAATCCGTCAACCATCGGTAGAGCACCGCTACCTGATTGGCCACGAATAGTCACATCATCTGTCCCCGAAACACCATCACCTGTAAAGTCAACACGTTCGTATGGTTCGTTCCCTTCTCGGGGGTATACCTCTATGACTGTATCCGAACTAGAAGCAGCTTCTACAGCAGCTTGAATAGTATAAAACGGTGTGGATAGGTCATCATCATCCGACTCACCCAGCATATCTGGTGCATCTGGATGTCCAACCTGAATTGAACCCTCATAGTTACCTTGTGTGACTGGATTAGTACTTAATGCGTCTTCGACCCGTTCATATATTAACCCGTCTGGATTCGCCCCAATAGACTCGAAAACAACATCGCCACCACTACTAGTAACTACAGATTCTTCAAGAGTACTATGCTGATTAGAGAAGTATGTTCCTTGGTCCTCAATATACGCTCCACTACTACCACTACCTGCTATACTATCATGTAATTTGAATGGTTCTTGTTCAATTGATGAACTGATAGCAATCTCCTCAACAGTAAGCTCTGTGTTACTCTTGGCGTGGATAGCATGGTCTGCATCCGCGAACATTACGTTCTCGATAGTTAGACCTCTGTTCTCATTATCATCAATCGTTAATGCAGCATCTTCTCCTGATGGAGCTTCTAGAACGGCAATACCTTCTCCTCGAATTGTAATTGATTTCCCATCACTCCATGTGTCATCACCTGTTCCAATTACACCACCCTCATAAGGTGAGTCTGCGTTTCGTGGTTCTTCTAAAATTATTTCTCCACCATATTCAACTATATCAACAGCTTCTTCAAACGTGTCCACGTCACCTTCCCCTGCTCGGTCGTTCACAACTACAGTATCCGAAGCAACAGCCGCTGGCGTCAAAAATGCAATAGCAATTAGTAAAATACATATAGCGACTATTGCTGGAAGTACTGCTCTCTGTGCTTTCATTAGATTGTTTTATAAATTGGTCTACGACCCTAAAAATGTCACCATGACTCTACTTTCAATAATTTCACCATAAAATAGTAACAGTTTTACACTCCCCTTGAATAGGTATTGACAATGGCGATTATCGTATACTGCGACGACTGCCCTCAACCGTGGTTTGCTATCTACGAGGACGGGACGTACGAAAGCGGTCGTTCATCTATTCTTGGTTTCAGACCAAATTCGAACTATTATCCTGCCAATAAGCTTGCTATGGAGTACGGAAGTGACCAGTGTTCTCAAAACCATTCAATAGCCATACAGCAGATTCCTCAAAAAGAGATGCAATCTCAGCGGACACAACGAAAAGCTATGGGTTGGAAAGAATTAAATCCAAAAATAGGACGAAAAGGGTCGTTTGTTTCTGAGTCTCGGTAACTTATTTTCTCATTCCCATTAGTGCACCATACTTCGATTCTGCGAGGTCTTGTGCGATTTCCTCGTAAATCTTGTACGTAATGGACACAGCGAGCAGGAGTCCTGTACCATCAACCATACCGATGGTACCCATCATGTTTGTGGCAACAGCAAGCGCACCGATAAGTGCACCACCTACAATCGTCACATATGGAATATATCGGTCAAGAACCCGTGCCATCCGTTTCGGGTTACGTCGGAACCCAGGGATTTCCATATCGGACACGTAGAGCTGCTGTGCAACAGCTTCGGCGTCACGATTCGTTGTCCGAACCCAGAACACCGCGAAGATTGCTCCGCCAATGACCATGAACGACAGGTCAACGAGAATACGAAGGGCTATCTCTAACGGGTCAGCTGTAGTTACTCCAAGCCACCACATCCAATCCTCAGGCGTGAAAATTGGAGTAAGGTAGAAGAACAATCCACTGATGGGCTCGCCTTCTGGCGTGTATTGACCTAACCATAATGGCATAGACGGACCGAGTGCGGAATCGATTGCCTGTCCAAGGAACTGTATGTTTGCCTGAACAGCACGGACTAGAATGATTGGTAGGACGCTCGCATATATGAGCTTCACTTTGTAATTACCTTTTGTTCCAACTCGTGCATTGTTTACAGGTATCTCGACACGGGTGGATTCCGCGTACACAATAATCGAGAAGATAACGGTTGTTGTGATAAGCGGAATAATATGGCCCGAACCGAAGAGCAATACCTCCGCAGTGTCCATCGAAAATGTCAGTGCTACTTGGCCTGTAACAATCTCCCACCATCCTGGGAGTAGCTCACTGAATATTCCACCAACAAACCGCTGACTGACACCAGCGATAATGAACAATCCAAGACCACTTCCAATACCCCACTTTGTCACGAGTTCATCAAGGTAATATATGAACACCCCTCCAAATGCAATCTGTGCAAACATTAGAAATTGAAGGAATTCTAGGCTCACGCCGTAATGGTTAGCAACAGTCTGCGACGCAGGAAGGAAATCACCTGCAAATACAATCGGGAAACCGTTGACGAAGACCATGGCGATGATGAGGAAACGGCGGAGTCCCTGGTAGAAGTTCTGGTCTCGTGGGTCGTTCAAGTCTAAAGGCAGCGCGTTCGTACCTGTCATAATCTGCAGGACAATACTGGCTGTGACAATGGGCATAATACCCAGTTGGAAGATACTGCCCTGTTCCCCTGCGAGAACACCACGGAATTGACCGAACGCGTCAGCACCACCAGCGTCGGCAAGACCATAGATTGGGATGTTAGTCATTATGAAGTACAATACGAGCACAGCAACTGTCCACAAAACCTTACGCTTGAACGGAACATGCCGTTTTGGTTGGCGAACAGTTGGTATTCTGTTGACAACTTCTTCTGCTAATACTCGGAAGTTCATTACTTATTAGATTCAACGGTTATAGTGAAATATAAAGGTGCATCCCGTTCTGCAATTATTCCGTCTGTGTAAAGAGCTATTCGCTCCGCTACACAGTTATTTACCATAAAAGAATAGTAAGATTACTATTAGATGATAGTAATTATATATCTATCAATCTTCAGAGGTCACGAGGCTGAACGGTACTTCGACCGTTTGCCTCTGCTCGCTCTTCTGCCGCTGCGAGGAGTTCCTCGACTTCGGCGTCGAGCGCCTCGTAGAAGTCCGCCGAAACATTTGCATCAACCGATTCCTTTACCTGCGATTTTACGATTAGTTCTGCCATAGGCATTTCAGTGTTAGAAAGGAACTGTAATAAAGGCTTCGCTAAATTCAGCAGACACGGGCTCTGTTAGCCATGGTAACACAATATAAAGGATAATCAAGTTACATTTTTGGAATTACTTCGAAAGGTTTATTTTGTACTGTTCACTACAAGATATTGCAAACGCGCTCTTGTGGTGTAGTTCGGCCAATCATCTTGGCCTTTCGAGCCGAGGACAGGGGTTCAAATCCCCTCAGGAGCACTTCCTTACTATTCAAAACCAACTACCATGTTGCATCGTTGTGCGTACGCATACACGGGATAGTACCAACCTACAGGTTCGTAGATTTGTTAAGTATGAACGCTACACCAAATATCGCTGCAGCAAGGACAGCAAGTGTGATTGAGGTTACAGCAACAAAACCTAATAACTGTCCAAACATACCCAAAACAAGTATAGGTACTATTAACACAAAGACAGCCGCAGCAAACTTGCTAAATAGAAAACCATCAAACAAGAACTCCATCGGCTTATCACGGACAATGACCATCAATAACCCAAGTTGATAAATCATCATTCCACTCAACACAAATAGACCCAATATGTACGATGTCACACTCACCTCGAATGCAACAAGAGGTGTGTAGTATGCAATTCCCAAGAGAATCCCTAATGTTAGGAACAATATTGATTTCGCTCGATACACATCCTCATCTGTAATTGGGAACGCACGATAGGAGTCAAGACTATCATACCGAAAGAGAACTGTATAGAGCGGATATGAAATTAATGATATTAATCCAGCATACATGAACTCATGTCTTGGAGCTAGACCCATGAACTCATCAATGAAATAAATAAGAACAACAGATGTTAGGACAATAACACCCGTAGAGAACACAACCTTCCAGAACCCGCCCGCACTCCGACGAATATCAATCAAATTTTTCACAGCGATTTGCCAATGAATCTCTGAAGCAGAGACACGTTCCGCTAATTTCTTGTATCGATTTGGATACGTAGGTTGCCGACGAATGGACTCGGATTGCTTAAACTGCCAGAGCCCAATACCAACAAGCCATAGTGACCCTACAAACATCAGTGCCATCCAGAGATGAATTGGAATCTGACTTAGTGCTGACAGTGTCACACCTGAAGCCGACATAAACGCCGTGAGTCCACCAGCTACAAGCCCGACTATTACAATTCCTTCCAACCGTTCTAACTTAACAGTCGTGAGCATAAACCCGAACGAGACGCCAAAGACAAATGCCAGCACCGTTGTGAGATACAGTAACACTACGCTGGATATAGTAATGGAGTCTACAAGAAGGACACTCCCTTCAAATGGTGATGCGACTAGACCGAAAACACCACCAATGACAACAGGAAGTAAGAACACTACAGCATAGAAAAGTGCATCCTTCAGTAAAAAGACCGCAACTAGTTTTCGTTGTTCTATTGGTAGAGTTCGACTGGCGAACAGCATACGGGATGTGTCCCCGAGTACGTTCTCAATAGTATCACGAGCATCGAATCCAATAACACCTGTTTGTAAACCAAATAGTAGAATCAGTACATGGTACATTAGTGCTACCAGATATACATCTACGTTAAACAATGGGACCGCTGCTCCAAGAGCTACGGCGAAAGAGAATATGATTAATGGGAATGTTCCGAATCGCACTTTACCAAACATCGTCGTATAAACACGCCACTCTTCGCGAATAAACCACTTCAATAACTGTGCTGTTGAAAGATTCGCATCTTTCGTCATTGTGCCTCACCGCCCTCAACAAGGACATCTCGTAATTCTTCATGTGTTTCTAACTCATCAACATCATACTCGCCAATAAGCTCCCCCTTTTTCATTATTCCTATTTTAGTACACAACTCCTTTGCAGCCTCTAAGTAGTGTGTTGAAAATACTATTGTATTCCCGTTTTCGTTATACTCTGCAAGATATTTCTTAAGACGAGCTTGCACACCTGGGTCTAAATTAACTAATGGTTCGTCAATGAATACTAAGTCTGGCTCATGAAGAAAGGTTGCTGCGAACATGACTTTTTGCTGTTGCCCCCGAGATAAATTTCGATTCAATGAATCGAGTTTATCAGTCAACTCCAGCCGTTCAGACCATGTTTCAACGCGTTTATCCAGTATTTTCTGGTCAATACCACGGACATCTCCCACAAATTCGAAGTATTCGCGCGGTGTCAGGAAACTCAAAGGTGATTCCTTCTCTGGAAGTATACCGACTTTTGCTCTGGCTTCAGCTTCATCTTCTGTTGGGTCGACGCCAAGTACATCAACCTCACCGCCATCAGGTTCAATCTGACCTGTTAAAACATTAATCAATGATGTTTTCCCAGCTCCATTTTCACCAATCAATCCATAGAAATCGCCTGATTCAATTTCAATCGATACGCTGTTGAGAGCCGTCACATCATTAGAGTAGGTTTTTTCAACATTAGTTACAGAGATGTCTGTCATTATAATATAATTATCATTAAAACTATAAGAATGCTTTGATAATCTACTTCGCGCCTATGCTTCTACCTCGAAGCCGCGGTTTTCCAGTTCTTCAATAAGACCTTCACGGTGATTGCCTTGAAGTTCAATAGAATCACCATCGACTGTTCCCCCACAAGCAAAAGATGATTTCAGCTCAGAGGAAAGTTCATCAATATCAATCTCACTGGAACGGAAACCACTGGCGACAGTGACTTCTTTATCATATCGACGTTCCTCGACATGAACTTCAAGTTTTTGCTCAGTTTTAGCAACGTCCTCACAGACGCACAATTCAGTTGGCAAACCACAGGTATTACACACTTTTGCCATTACGTTGTACTTTGAATATTGAAATCCATACCCCTAAAATCTTCCCATTCTAGGTTACAGTCACAGGTTCGATAACGTCAAATATCCCGCTTCAAGCTCCTTCATCAACAGTTCTGGATTCAAGTGCCACTTCTTCTGTATGCTCTATATAAGGGCCTTCTGGAATATATACTACAGCAGGACCTGTATATGTCTCTATTACGCGGTCTTGGTCTTCTACATCTCTAAATGCTATACTGCTGAGCAATCCTGCATAAAACAGTGATAGACCAAGACCTATAGCAATAGGCAAGAAACCACCAAGAATTAAGAATAGAGCAGGAGTTATTGCAGAGAATAGGAATAAAGCTGCGAAGTACCCGCTATACAATTGAGTTAGAGATGCGTATCCATCCTGACGTAACTCCCTATTCCATGCATCTACCGTTGCAATTCCAACCACGCCAAGAACAGATGAAGCTGCAAGAATAGCATATTCAAAGGCGATAAAGTACCATATTGCAACAGTTGTAACACACAGGGAAACTGTTAAAGTTCGAGCCCAGCGAGGGAATATCTTAACACGACGCTCTGCATTATCTGTTCTAATATCCATTATCCTGTCTATAGGATAGAGTGTGTGATATATTTACGGGCCGTCTGGTTAGTCCCGATACCGATGCCACCGTTTCTTTCGAATCCAATACTGTAGTGCATCCTTAGTAGTCCCTAGCTCAGTTGCAATCTCTTCGTCCGACAACCCATCTCGGATTAGTTGAATGGTTTCTTCCTGTTTATCAACGGGGACTGCCCATGTACTTGGACATTCTTCATAGAACTCACACCGTTCATCCTCATCTTCGCCCCACGCACAAAGTGGTGCCTCATTGAGTGAATAATCCTCGACAGAGTCTTCATCAGCATTCGTAATTTCTCTCGAAATTTGTTCAACAAATCTCTGTCTTTCTTCACTCACAGGGGATGTTACAAGCGTATCTGTTTTCGGATAATACGCTCCCACAGCTACAATATCAAACTCTGATTCGAACAGGATTGAATAATATGCTAAGTCAAGGTAAACTCCACCGTCTTCGTGACCCATGTACCGTTTATTTGGCGTTCCAGTCTTGAAATCGATGAGAACACAACCTGTATTTAGAGGAACTTCCTCATCAGAGAAGCTCGCGGCGGGGAGCATCGCGTCAGCATATCCCATTAGTACAGGTGTATCATCGAATACTTGTTCCCACATCTCCTCTTCTATAGCTATTGGTAGCCAATCCTCCATTGAATCAGCATTCTCCCAGCGTCGGCGTTCGAAGCCGAGAAAGTGTGCAAGATACGGGTCAAGATACTCGCGCCAATCATCTCGCTCGTCACTCGCAAGTAAGCTGAAAAGGGTCTTTGGTGGCTCATCATTCTCTTTCGCATACTCTTCCGCGTTTTCGTAGTATGCTTCGATAAGTTCGTGCACTGCAGTCCCACGAATCATACTTTCTGTAGTCTCCGTCTCAAGTTCCATCACATACTTGAAATAGAACTTTCGCGGGCACGTAACCCACGTCTTTAGACGGGATTTACTCAGATACTCCGAGTATTTCTCAAATTGTTCCATGGACATTGACTTACACAGGTGTAGGCAACAAAGACATTTGAATGTTCCTATTTGGAACAGATTGTTGTATACAGAAAAGAACCTTATTCGATATTAAACGGTTCGAGAATCACGCCGATAGATTTTTTGTTCTTATCATATCGAACATCATAAACCTCTAATCCTAACTTTGTTGCTTGGTCTTGGAGTGTAGTGTACGCTTCACGAGCTGCATCATGCTTCATGAATGTAGCTGATATAATCGGTACAATTGCCTCATTTGGACGGTTATTTCCCGTGCGTGAAATCGTTCTCTTATGCACATCAAAGTGCATATTTGGATTGCACCAAGAGAGCTCCTCCGCTAACTGATATGCATGTCCTATGTGGTCACGAAGTTCTATCATCTCCATATCTGTTAATTCATCCTTATGCTCATTAACATCAATTTTCATTACTATTATATACGTGGGGAGACACTATAGGTCTTGTCAAATACTACCATACAACTATGGTCCAACTACCACATTTTCTTCATCAAAGGAGTAGGATTTACACTTTTGCTCTTCCACTCCTGTAACCAAACTCAGTGTACTGGCTGTAATCTCTCTATCTAATCCTGCCATCATATACACTATCGACTCCTCATCCGAATTTGCAACTGGTTCAACCTCCTCCTTCCAAAACTCTTGGTATATCTCTATAATTTTATCAAGAGTATCCTGACGACGCTCCACGACATTCTGATACTTCTTAGAACTATTGACAGCATGTCTATCTTCAGATGAAACTAAATACGTAAGTGCATAATCTCCAGGCCTATCATCAGGTGGTGGCATTTGTTGCAGTGATAGATACAATTGTTCGAATGTCATACCCTTAGGCACCAAGATTGTTGTTTCATCCAGAGTCAACGAATTATATCCCTGGTCTTTCAAAACATCTATTTTCACTTCTCTAAGTTTGTCTGAAAGAGCATGCAACTCGTTTTCTAACTCTTTAACTTGCTCTCTATATTGTACCACAGATAGATGCTCGCGAGCAAAAGAGGTCTTGTCAGGATACCGTTCCATACTTACCATACAACGTTATCCTTCAATAAACTGACGTAGTTTGAATGACCATATCTCGGTAACAGCGTTGTTAGTGAGTTTTGGTCCGACCTCGGTACTCGCTCAGCGTGAGCGAGCGAATGAGAAGATATACCTTCGGCTACTGGAAGGGGATTTACACAATTTTATTTTAATACTAATCAAGCATGGTTTATTTACACTTGATTCAAACAGCGAATCAACACTGTTTAGAGGGTTCACTTACACAACCCCACTAACAACAGTGTTAGTGAGGAACCTGTGACTCCTTCCAGCGGCACAGGTGGTTACTCCTAGGTGAGAACAACAACACTAAGAGTCTTAGGGTCAACTGCCTCAGGGTCAAGCCCCGTGGCATCCGCCTCGACCGCCTGTGAATCGAATCTGGGGAAGATATATCAGATATAATTTATATTTATTACATAGTGGGTGCTCGAAGACATCTAACTTTCGAAAACACTCTTTGGATACTGGTCTTACTAGTAGCTGTAGCTGATGTCATATCAACATTTATTGGGCTCTCAAATGGATTGGTAGAGCAGAATCCGATTGGTGATTATATTATTGAAAACATTGGATTCATCGGGCTAATGGTTATGAAATTACTAATTATTGGGTTCTGTTACATTTTGTCTCAGAAATTAATGCCTGGAAATTGGACACGTCTACCTCCTGTACTCTTATTCATTGTCTGGGGGGCTGCTACACTAGTAAATATCACTCTCATCGTCATTGTTTCATTCAATATAAACTTCTAAACTACAGATGCCCGTGTTGAGTTCCTTGTTCGAATAAGTAGGGCTCCAGAATGAGTTCATCACCAGTATGAATCCTTTCTGTAGAAACAGGTTCTACTATCTTCGTAACTTTACCACGGACAGGAGGGTCCACAATATTAGAATTCTGAGGAGATTCAAACCCATGAACAAATATTTCAAGTTGGCCATCTTCATATGGAACTTCCCATGTTGTTTGTGGGATTGGCATCTTCTTGTATGTATAATACTCAACGGCACGAGATAGAAGCGTATATTCGTGGGTATTTGTTATATCTGTATATTTTACTCGCCGACAGAACACATAGAATTCCTCAAAGTCTATTTTAATATTAAATCTATCTTTTCTTATAATCCCTTGATATAACTCATATATTTCCGCATCAGCAGTCGGTAGTGCTTTTCCAAAACAGTCCAAAACATCAAGAACGAATAACAGAACCTCTGCAATAGTGTATCCTTTTGGAACAGATAGCTCCGAAAGTAGTTTTTCAGATTCTTCCAGATTAAGTGGGTCAAGTCCGAAGAACTGTTCTATGGATATTTCATCAGTTAATTGTTGTGGTAAGTCAGAGCAGTGAGCCGATAATGCACTATCAGCCCAGGTTTGAGAGAATCCAACTGATGTATACTTTAGTATCCAATTAGGGCGATACACTGACATCTGTTACCTGATACATTATGTAGTATTTATTATAATTCTTCTCAAACAACTAGTAAAATCGAAAATCAGCGCCTCAATACCTTAGACTGTAATATCTTCGGAAACAACAGTTAGCTCATCGTTGTGAGCCGTTAGCCAAACGAGGAAATCCAAATCGTTCTCAAATTCTCTCCAAGTAGAATTTGGACTTCGGGGTCGAAGGACAAACCGCCCATCACGGTAAAATAGGGTCCATATGAAACCCGTATCAAGCTTAAGAACATCACCAGTACGAACCGTTATTCCTGGAGCATTAACTTCCATATGTATAGTACTACGCTGGAATCTAAAATAAATTTTTGCACTGAGGATATTTTCCCGCCCCACATTAGAATTAGCTTAGAATACTTGAACCTCTGTCAATTCAGAATCATCTTCATACTCGTTAGATTCTGTTGGAGGTTCATCATAGTCGACACCGTCAACATCTGTACTTCCGATGAGTTCGGCAATAAAGTCTATACTGCTCCATGTAACCTGCTCTGTGAGCGATGCTCCACTATCTGGGCTAATATTCACATACTCATTCTCAATCATTACTCCTAGTGCGTCTCGTGGTTCATCAGGGTTACTTTCTAAAACATAGATAGCTTCCTCATGAATTTCAACGCGCACTTCAGCATCTTCACTATGTTCATTATCATACTCCGTAACTTCGAATCCATCACCAATCTCTATAAAATACTCTTTCTCTTCTTCATTGAGTTTAGCATCAATATTTACTTTTGTTCCAACAAAGTATTCTTTGAGCATATTCAGCCTATCATCGACTTCGTAAGAGTCTACATAATCATTGAACGCGTCTACGTTGTCTGATATATGGTCATCGTCTTGTTCGTCTACTATTTCATCGATAGGAGCTTCATTCAGGGACAATCCTGTAGCACTACCAGCTGCAACGCACATAAATAATACTAAACCAACAGTGATTAACACACGTGATTTGGTGGTCATACGACTATTTATGTATATATTGTTATATATTTATATTCTAATAAAATTCAATTTAGCTCTGTTTCAAGATTAGAATCAGTACTAAGTCCAAACATCTCATCCATTTCTTCATCATCGACAGGAACAACCGTGAGTACGTTACCCCCGCCAGAATCATGAACTCGTATCTCTGTCCCCTCACTAATTGTACCATGTGGTGAACGTGCTTGGAACACTTTTGACATACTTCCAATATCACCTTCTAATCTAACACGTCCTTCCGTAGGTGTTACTGTATCCACCACAACACCTTCTGTTGCTTCGAGGGACGAACTATCCGTTGTTTGACCTTGCTCTGTACCGTACAGTTCTAGATTTCTGTATCCCAATAACGTTAGAACTCCTACAACGGTAAACACGAGAACAAGCCATATTGGACTGGTCATTGGAATCAGAAATGCAATGAATCCTGTGACCAGCATAGCCATACCAATTACAACAAAATGTGCACCAGGTATCAACGCTTCCGCAATGAGGAGGAGTGTTCCCCCAACAAGGAGTGCAAGTACTATTGATTCTGCAACGGGCATATCATAGATAAGGGAATAGTGTAGTATATTTCTGCTGGTGTTTCTGACTATGCGCCACTACAGAATGAACTATACTAAGAACAGGAACTAATGTTTCACAGCTTTGTACGGCTGACGGTTATATCTCGTGGTGTAGCAACCAGAAGGTCATTCCTGTCCTTATGGACTACGTCGCCTCCAATAGTGTCTACAGCCTCCTGTACGTGCCCGTAAACCACATCGAGTGACAGTCCGTTACTCTCGATGTAGGATATATCGAGTAGAACCATATGGCCCTCATGAAGAGCCTGCTTGGCATTCACGAGGTCATCTTGGCAGGTTACATCTGCAAAGAATACTTGTGTTTCTGTTCCTGGTGGTGTTGCAAGGTCGTCGTCGCTCAGTTCAGCGTATCCTGATGAGGAACGCCCACTAACAATGTCTGATACGAATCCCATACTTGAATTAATCTATCTCCAAGTATGATAAATGTTTAGCCAATTTTACCCCAATTAAATTTCACTTAAGGCGTACTATATAAATGAGCTGCTGTTACACTGTTTTCTTGTAGAGGTCCAAGATTATTAACACTACCCAACGTACACGTATATGTGAATAGAGTACAGTTCTGGTTGTTTATTGGATTTCTAGCATTCACCATAGCGTACGTTACTGTTCAGCCAATCTATATTAGTGGGTTAGAAGGCGATAGCATGGAGCCAGAGCTCAGTGAAGGGGACATAATTGTGTATTCACAGTATGCTACACCTGAAGAAGGGTCTATAGTCGTCTACGAGTACGAGGAAGATACACAAGTTGGTCACCGCGTTATTGAAGAAACAGAATCAGGTTACATCACAAAGGGAGATAACAACGATTACAAAGACGCTGAGAAGATTCGACACGATGAAATAGAAGGGTCTGTTATCGTTACAGTACCAACAGGAGATTGAAATTAAACGTTCAAACGTGTGGTTGCGATACTCCGCGACTGAATATCTCTTCTCGAATTGCTGTGTAAATATCGTGGCGTCTATACGTGCCGTAGCTTTCAACGTTTACGACTTGTGACTCAGAAACGTTTGCAGCCTCTATCGCGTCCTCTTTATTGTTCGCTGTGAGAACTGTATGGTCGACGGTTCCACTTTCTGTCTCGTGAATGACTTCGAAGATGTACATTCCACACATACCTTACAATACATAGATTAAAACTGTTCGGATTTCGGTTAGATATTCGCAAATACCAAAAGAGTTAAATATAACACCTTACACTTAATATTAATCATAACAATCATTTTATTGTTATGTCATCAAAACAACATGAAGATGACCGTAGTGAGTTGTGTACTAAAATACGCCGTGAAAGAAGGGCTGAAGCATCGTATGAATCACTTGTTGAATCGTATTCGCTTGAATTGGTAGAAGTAATTGCTTGTGCAATAGGGCAGTGTGATTGCGAGGATGTAGCTGAAGAATCAATTGATGCAAGAGATGACGAGCCTTGGAGAGAGAAATTTGTAATCGAAACCCTATACATTGACGAAGATATGCGCTTTACAGAGATGTCAAAGCATCTTGATTGCCATTCAGAAACAGCAAAAAAATACGTCGACAAGTTCGATGTGAGTCCTATTGATAGTTCAAATCGAACAAGTAGTCCACGTGTAAATCGACTACAACGCCTAGGGGCTGAAACAGGTGGCGATATTGAGATTAAAAGAAAATCTGACAATTAAGAAAATTTCACAGAGAGGAGCGCTGTCGTTCATGCATATCCCAGTTTTCAGGCTCTCTAACTCGAATTTAACGGGGAAAACCCTAAGTAACACCCATCGTTGCATACAAGTGTGCAATACGAGATTCCCCCAGATGCAGCAGATTCAATCAATGAACTGACAGATGATGAACTGGATTTCATCGAGCGCGAGGTCTTTTTCGCATTCGATGAGGCGTACCGCCAGTACCATCAAGATGGCATAGATACAAAAACAGCTATTGTAATGTATGAGCGCGGTTTAGAGACTATTCGCGCCATCCGTACTATTAAGGATGCGGTAGAAGATGAGCAGTTTGAACAGGCGAAAGAAATTCATGGTAGAATGACATAAATCCATATAATGGACTACCAGATTGATAGCGAGACAAAAAGCGATATACTGCGCGTGGCTCTTCAGCCCGATGATGAACTGAAAGTGCGGACCAAATCCGTTATGTCGAAAGCAGGCGGCGTTCGAACACATGTTTCTACAACACGGTCCGTCTGGAAGGCAATTGGGACATCTACTAACTTTCCGATGACGACAGTAAAAGCTGTGGATAAACGAGGTGTAGTCACACTAGTCCCACCTCTCCCAGGAGAAATTCGTTCTGTAACTCCAAATCAAGATACATTACTTGTCGAATCCCTTGCGTTTGTGGGTGCAAGTAGTAGTTATGACTTTGACTTGAAAACTAACGAGTTATTCGATAATGAAACGCTTGGAACACTTTTTATTGAAGACTCTGATGAACCTATTTTCATCTCTGGATTAGGAGGTATAACAACTATAGAGTTAGGAGAAGGTCAACAAACGCTTGTTACAGAAGACTATCTCCTTGCCTTGGATGGTACGATAGAGTATACAAAAAAAGGTCAAGGTGGATTCAAAGAGAAAGCTCTCGGTGCGAATCCTGCACCTGTTGTTAAGCTCATTGGACCTGGTACAGTTTACCTTCATGCACGAAGTCCTTTCCAAGTCATTGGGACTCTGTCAAAACTTAAACAATACGATTCCTAAGTAAAATTTTCTAACAAATGGCGCAATATTGAAACTGGTTTAGTCATTAGGACAAGATGCATGTTGACATTAATTGTAGGTATAATTATCCTACTCGGTTTGATTGCAGCAGCATCGTCCGTAAAGCTTGTAAAAGCATATGAGAAACAAGCTCACACAGTCTTTGGTGAATACCGTGGATTGCTTGAGCCAGGTATCAATATTATTCCGCCGTTCGTATCGAAGACATATCCCTTTGATATGAGAACGCAAACAATTGACGTTCCCCGACAGGAAGCTATCACAGAAGATAATTCACCTGTCACAGCTGACGCAGTTATTTATATTAAAGTAACTGATGCCAAAAAGGCATTCCTTGAAGTCGATGACTACAAACGAGCTACTTCTCAATTAGCTCAGACAACGCTTCGTGCTGTTCTTGGTGATATGGAACTTGATGATACGCTTAACAAGCGCCAACAAATCAACGCGCGAATTCAAAACGAATTAGCTGAACCCACGGATGAATGGGGAGTTCGCGTTGAAAGTGTTGAAGTTCGAGAAGTTAACCCATCACGGGATGTTCAGGAAGCTATGGAAAAACAAACTAGTGCGGAACGAAAACGCCGTGCAATGATTCTCGAAGCACAAGGTGAACGCCGCAGTGCAATTGAGAAAGCAGAGGGTGATAAACAGTCGAATATTATTCGAGCACAAGGAGATAAACAGTCATCAGTCTTGGAAGCGCAGGGTGAGGCAATTAGTACAGTTCTACGTGCCCGAGCTGCTGATTCTATGGGCGAACGCGCGGTTATTGACAAGAGTTTAGAAACTCTAGAAGGATTAGGTGAAGGAGAATCTACAAAGTTCATCATCCCACAGGAGCTTTCTTCGCTCGTTGGCCGATATGGTAAGCATATGACGGGTAGTGATGTTTCCGACGGGACAGAAGAACTTGAATCACTAGAGTTCGACAGTGATACAAAAGAGCTTCTAGGCCTTGATAATATTGAAGAGGTTATTGGGGAAATAGATGAAGAAGTTGAAGAAGCTGAAGCTGCGACAGGAGAAATTGAAGGTGTAGAAGAAGTAATTGAACAAGCGGATGAGGAACTTGATGACGAACTAACAAGTTAGAGTCCTATTCACACAATCAATTTTCCGAATTACGTGAATTGAATTCTCTTGAGTTGCCAATTTCCATGAAGGGTTCTGCCTCTTCATATGGCTTGCTAATTGAGGAAGAATCATCTTCACGAATAGTCTTGTAACACGGCTTGCAAAGTCCAACCTCTCCTTCTGCCATATGCTCCACGGTCCGACCTCGATGACCACTGTATATATTCCTGCAAGCATGGCAAGTCATTGTTGGCTCAGACTGAACACCATCACTCAGTTCCGACCATTCTTCTAGACAAGATTCGCAAAATTCAACTTCATCACGCCTGTGTTCCTCAATCGCCCCTTCAGGCGTATCTGTATCCCGAATCTGTGCCGCAGAATAGATTCGCTCCTTATCACACAGAGTCACAGGTTCAACACCAGCAACTATGTGTGTCTCATCCCCTTCATGAATACGGGCGAGAAAGATGGGAATCGTTTGAACCATATTAGCTCAGTGTAATTTATACAGAAATATAAATGTGCCGATGTACTCTCAGAGGTCAGTTGAACGGAACTGTGGATGTGAATATAGCACTAACAGTTCCATCATCGTATTTGTCGATGATTTCCTGGCATTGGAAGCCCTCAAATGATTCTACAGATAGCGCCTGTTTACAGACATCTGCTATTGATTGTTCGAGGGCTTTGTACTCACTACTCAGTTCACTCATCGAACTAGGCGTCGATGCAAAGCTCTGATGACTCGTGCAGTTTGGGTGTGTCTGTACATCTTCTGGCCAAGTGGATTTAGCATCCAAATGTAACAGTTCGAGTCGAACAAATAATTCCCCCCATCTATCTCGCTCTATCTCAATGTAGCGGACATCTTTGTTCTGAATTCTAAATCTTTCATACTCAGTTGTTTGCCCTTTACTATCTTTTAGTCGATATAAGCCCGCCCCCAATCTCGACTTTGTAGTATCATCCAGCCCTGACATTCTACTTCGACTGAATGTAATGGACTCAGTAACATATACCTTTTGAAATCGTTTGATATTGTAAATCTACTTGACAACACTTAACCACTAGATAATATTCAACAGTGGTGGTACCCGTACCGCGTTTTTCACCGAATTCAAAAGAGAGTTAGAGATTTAATATATTCAAATTGGTATATCGTTCGGGTTTCGATGTTGTTGTATACTCAAACCGTAGTTTACAGCAATATCGTCAAGTGTGTCATAGGGGCTATCATCAATCTCAACTATACTCATAACTTATGGAAAAATAACGGAAATACTTATAGTATGCTGGACCGTAGTTATACATGAGTATGACTGAGCAAGTAACCCCTACCGAGACTACTGTAGCACACTCCCAGAGTGAAGAAAATCTGCCGTTTGGAATCTATGACGCTGTTCTCTTAGCTATACCTGCACTGTTCGTCATAGGTTTCATCTTGAGCCTGGCAACAGCGCTAACGGTTCACATTATGATGACTATGTCTGCTACAGTAGGGTCTTTCTTGCTTCTACACGTGCTATTCATAAACCCTCCCATCGATGTATGAATACTCTGCTTTAATTATATGAATAAAAGAAAAATAAGCTAATTCTTAAGCCGTCATGAATGGTCGATTTATATGTTTAAGGGCTTCTTCTTCAGTTTCGACGACGGCAGATTTTTTGTAGTATTTATCCACGGTACGGTACTTGAGATGTCCTTCCTTGCTTAGGTCGATTTCGTTCGGACAGTTAGTTAGTGGAACCTGTTCGAACATAAACCGAGATGAGAACCTCTTTGTAATTCGCACGACAGCAACACCTCCTTCGTTGCTCTCTAGTATGGCAAAGTCACCCGTGGTATTCTTTATCACAATATGTTACTATGTACCTAAAACCTATAAATGTTTTTATTACTATTATACAATTATCGAATATATAGGTTAGAAGGCCTATGTCGATTAATTCGAATCTACAACACCGTCACGAATCTCTATTATTTTGTCTTGATTATGCTTGAAGACACGTTCACTTGTCTTGCGTGCGGATTCTTCAGAGTAATCGAATTTCTCGACTAGATTTTCTATACACTGGTCTTTTACTTCTGCTGTCGGTGTCTCATCGGATGGGTGTTCCCAATTAATTGGATTGAGATTTGGATACGTGGAGAACACATCCGCCCAATCATACGACTCCAACAAAGCCGAAATAACAGGTGCATCTTTAAATTCTATGTCGGTCACTTCGAACTCTTCATTTCGCTGCCCCCAAAGATGGTTATTCAACGGCTTAATAAGACGGTCTCGTCGGAGGTCAAGTACATTATCACTCAAACTGCTACCTTTATAGTCAGCATCCGTTGTACCTAGATGAGTCTTCTCAAACTCCTTCATGAGCAATTCATCATATTCATCGCTATCCTCATCCCAGGCATACAAGTTATCAATATACTCTGTAATCGCGTTTTCAGATGCCTGTCTGTCAGCCAAAATGGCCTTGATGATGTCTTTCTCTTGTTGGTCATTGATATACTCTCGGACTTGTTCAACGCGGTCTTCGAATTGCTTCTGTTCTGTGTCTGCAAACACGGGGGCATCTGAAAGACCGTCCACGATTGTCTCAAGGACATCGTCTGGTAAGTAGAGTGTTTCATCCGAAGAGTGAACGAGTGCTCTCAGAATGTCTCTCGTGTACGTTACAGGAATTCCAAAAGTACCGTCGTCAGGGCTATCTTCAAGGTCGAACTCGTCTATTGTTTTCCGCCCTTGTTCTGTCTCGATATAACCTCTGTCAAACAGCAGCGCTTTCTCAACTAGATTCACATCATCTTCCTTGACATCAGATAGTCGAGTGACAACATTGTATAGAGCCACGCCTTCAATAACGTGTGGGGCGAATTCGGTCTCATCAATGCGCAATGGGTCTCGAATATTGATACTATCGTGTTCTGATTCAGCAAGGTGCCCTGCCGTTTCTTTTCGAACAAGTTCAACTTCATCTTGTAGGCTTGTTAGATAGCGAACCTCGTACTGGAACAATCTTCGCTTGATAGCTTTCAATGGGTCCACGCCATGTATTTTCTCTAGAGGTATCGCCTGCTCTTGAACTTCTCCAAGCTGTTGGTCAACAAGGTCGGGGTTCGAGATGAATATTGGGACGGTATCCACGTCGAATCCCAGTTGTTTGTCAATTTTTGCATGTTCTTCATCAGGGATATTCAATAAATGAACAAGAATGTCCGCATGCCGTGTGGCATCTTCAACAACAGTTACGCCACCATTTCCTTGAGATAGAACACCGTCATAACTGAACGCTTGTGGATTCTTTCGGCCACGAGAATCAAGCATCTGGAACATAGACGGCATCCAGGCACCGATGAGTCGTTCTTTCACAGACCCATCGTCTTCTGCTGTAAGAATACCAATACCCTGTGTTTCATCAACAACGTACCGACGGACTCGGAAATGTGAGTCGGCGGTAATTTCTGAGAATAGCTCCTCAGACCCTTGTTGTTCGTAGTGTCGTTTGAGCGTGTCGTATGCTTCTTGGCTGAATGGGTCTAAGCCAACGTCAACAGGAACGTTTTCATCGCCTGTAATCTTTCCTAACTCCTCACGAGTCTTCCGTGGGAAGACGGATAACGGATTTATTTGAACGGGGCTCTGGAACCACTCAGTCTCGTCGACTTTAGTTCTCTTAGGTCCGCCGCCGCCATATGAGAGCCCTTCTCCTGGCTCTGTCATTGCGGAAAGGTTCCAGTCGCAAGTATATCGCTTTCCTTCTTCAGTTTTCGAGTACTCTCGAAGACCATTGATAAGGCAGCGTTTGAGTTCAGATTTCCCTGTGGCTGTTGGACCGTTGAACAGGATAATTTTCTGCATCCGTTCATCACTGTTTGCGATGATTCGAAGGTCATCAACAAAGGAGTTGAGAACATCTGTATTTCCAAGGACAGCGTGTTCCCCGTTGTTTGCAGGGTCATCGAAGAATCGATACCGTTCTTTTTCTTCGCCTTTTTCAAACACTGTTCGAGTCCCGAAGTATTCAATGGCGTCGAGTAGGTACTGATGGGCCGTTCGAGCTATTGATGGTTCATCAACAACCTCTTCAACAAACTCCTCAACGGTCATAGGAGGTTCAGCAGCTTCTTGGAGTTCGCGATTCGCGTTGTCGATGATTTTGTCTGGTTTTTCTGTCATATTTACCCTCTCTAAATTAGATAGTAGTTGGGATGTTAATTCTCTTCGTCAAGCGCTTCACGGGCAACGATTGCTCCAGCGAATTCTAACACATCTTTTGCACCTTGGCGAGAGTATCCTTTCTCAACCAGTGCATGAATCCAATTATTCGCATCTTCCTCTTCTTCGATGTCTCCACTGCTAATCAGAGCGCTGAAGTTGATGTTGTGTTTCTTTTCTTCCCAAATCTTCTGTTCCAATGCACGCTGGAGGCGCTCGTTATCAGTCGGGTCAAACGATTCGCCACGGCGAGCACGTCGTGATACCCAGTTCGACACTTCCTGTCGGAAGTCGTCCTTACGGTCTTCTGGAATGTCCAACTTCTCCTCGACGCTTCGGAGGAACGTTTCATCAGGGTCTCTTGGCTGCCCCGTTAACTCGTCTTCGACAGTATCATCATCGATGTAGGCCATGACGTGGTCTAGGTACTTTTCACCTTGTTCTTGGATTTCTTCAGGGTCGTATGCGAGAGCCTCACGAACATCTTCGACTGCGCGGTTCTCATACTCGTCGCGAACGATTTCGAGATATTCCATGTACTTATCCAGCTTTTCAGCATCGACACTGCCTCGATTCTCAAGATTGTCTTCAAGGTAATCGAGGACTGTAAGTGGGAACAGATTCGCAACATCTGCGTCCAGCGAACTCAGTGTTTCATCCATAATTGCTGCAGAAACTTCGTCAGAAGTCACACGGGATGAAACTCCAAACATTCCTTCCTTAAGCTGCCCCTGTGATTTTGCTTCCTGTCGAAGCTTGTCTACGTCTATGTCATCATCACCTGTGCCGTTGTAGGAGAGAGATTTTTGGAGGATGGTAATATCTCGCTCTGCTGGCTCGTACATTCGCGTCAGAACGGCAAACAAAGCAGTCATATCGAGAGTGTGTGGTTCAATATGAACTTCTGGAATGTCTGCATTGTCAATGTGCTTCTCGTGAATGCCTGCTTCATTCTCATATGAAAGCACGTATGGGAAGTCAATCCGTTCTGTACGGTCCATGAATGCTTCCATCTTCTCATCATCACGCTTGTCCTGGTATTCAGGTAGATTTGTCCGACCAACAATAACCTGGTCAATATCAATCCGTGGGTTATTCTTTGGCTTTATCGTCTGCTCCTGACTTGCGTGGAGGAAGTCGTAGAGGAACTCTCGTTGGAGCTTCAGTAACTCCTCACCAGAGAACAGCCCGCGGTTTGCATTACAGAACGCACCACCGTAATCGAACGCGCGAGGGTCTGACTCCCCATAGACAGCAAGCTTGGAGTAGTTGACATCGCCAGTTAGCTCTGTCTCGTCCTGGTTCTTTTTGTCTTTTGGTTCGAAGGTCTCTATACACTGGCGCTTGTTCTCGTTAGCAGCCAATCGAACAATTTCGACATGGTTCTCAAGAACTTCTTCCAAGTCCTCATCGTAGTAGTCCATCAGCTTGTCCATGTAAAACTCGCTTTCAGGGTCGAGTGTTTGTTCGTTTTCGATGGTGTATGGTGCGCTGAGGTTTGTGTTTAGCTCTTGGAGGACCTGTTGTCGCTGATTATGTGGTAACAGAACTAGCGGGTCCTGATTCATCGGGCTGCGAACAACGTTGTCAGCGGGGTCTTGGTCTTCAATAACCTCACACAAGTTAACCCATCGGAATGTGTACATTCGTCCTTCATCCTGTAATGTGTAGTGTTCAAAGTACTCGCGGACGAGTTTATCAAATGCAGACTTACCACTACCTACTGGGCCTAAGAGTAGTTTGATACGTCGCTCTGGACCGAGTCCACGAGCTCCTGATTTGATTTTATTCACGAAATTGTGGATAGCTTCATGGACTTCCCGACCGAAGAAAACGTCTTCTCCTTCGTTCAATGGGTCCTCGGAGGCTAACTTGTATTCGATAATCTCCCACGATTCATTGTATCCTGAACCGTAGTAATCGAACATATCAGCAAATCTTTGATGAGCTGAACGTGCAATTTCTGGGTGTTCAACGACTTCTTCAAGATACCAGCGAAAGTCACGGGACTCACGCAGGTCTTCAGGCATTTCCTCTTTGTGTTCCTTGCTCAGACGGCTGAGAGTGTCTCCATTACTCATAATTCCTATTCTCTACAACAATGGTATAGTGCCACAGGGATAAGCTTTTTCTCGATTTCTCAAGCCTCTAACAAAATATCTGTATGCTATACACCTCAGTACTGTCAAAGAAAATATAAACACACACATAGTACGTACAGGTATGGTTGACATCGTTTCACTGATAGGAACTACAGGGGGTGCGTTTCTTACAGGAATACTAGCAGGATTTGCTGCAAGGAAGCTGTTCAACCTGTTGGCTGTTATAATTGGTCTCCAAATCGCGTTCTTTGCGTATTTAGAACACTTAGACCTCATATATCTAAATTGGTCTGGGTTTGAGCGTATTGGAGATACTATTCATGAGATGATTCTCACTCTAAGCATGCCTGCAGATGTTGAGACTTCTGAGCTGGCTACAGCAGGGGGAACTGTTGGTGGATTTCTCCTAGGTGTTTTTGTTGGCTTCTACTACGCCTGAGATGCTGAACAGCTAATCCTGACCGTACTGGTGCTGAAGCGTAGTTTGTGCACGGTCAGCTGTATTCGATTCTTTATCATCTTTTGTTAATTCATACTTAGATTCATCAATTAACGCTGAGTTCACTTCACCCATAAGTTTCTGACACCCGTTGTATACATGGTATGGAATGAGTTTTTCATCACCATCTATTTGAACTCTATGTACGCCACGGATAGACGGTCTAAAACCTGTACACGCAGGGCAGCGAAGAAGACGAAACGGCGTATCACTCAGTCTTCTGTACTCAGACATTTCAACTATGTTATCAACATACCGCCGCATATTCGAGGGTGAGATACCTGTTAGTTCGTTTGTATGAATCGGATAGTAATCTCGTTCACTGTATTCTATATCACGATATTTTTCTTCGAAGGCACCATACGATGCATCTGATTCAGTATATGTGTCTATAATATCTCGCCCGTTCTCAGTATAGACGTGAGCAATCTGTTCTTCAGTATCAACAAAAAGAATTGGGTGGGGAGTAGTAATTGACTGAATAGTGTCTTCGGCGAGTGACTTGGCTTCTGAACAACTTACCTTACGGAAGAAGGCTTTGGTCCGATTTTCATTCGGACCTAATAACTTACCACGGTCTTTCTGAGACTCATAATAAAATTTGAAAGTTGGAATAAGGTCACTTGAGACAATCTCACTATATTCTCGCTTTGTATGGTACTCACTCTCTTTTTGAAGTGCTTCTCTTGCTTTAACCTCTGACGGTGAGTGATACGGGCAGTATATTTCTTCTGATTCAACAGATTTGCGAGAAAAAAGACTCGCATACGTTGTTTTTATTGCAATCTGAACGCGCACACCAAATTCGAATGAGTTTGAACAGTCTTTATTTGAACACACAGGCTCATCATCATCAGCACGTACCACATCTGTATCAAGAACGCGCTCTGAGTCGGTAAACATACTAATTCTTGTATTGAGAAAGATGGTGGTGTATGGTAAAAGTTACTATTTGGAGTGAACGACCCCTATCTGATTCGACCTTCGAATTGCGTTGCTCGCGGAGGATAGGGTTTAGCCTGAAAAAATCAACAGCAATCCTACAGCCACTCGTCTGGCTTTGTGTCGTAGTCTATCTGGTCAGCTTTAATATCATCAATAGTATCAATATCTCGTTCAGAAATGGTTTCACCATCGAACACTAATATTTTCCCTTGCTCATTACCGTCTTCATCCTTTACAATGGTTTTCAGATTAACGGTATGGCCCCAAAGGTCAAACACGCGCTTTAGAACTTCCCTGGCCTGACCGATGTCAAGCTGAACTCCATTATATTGGTGTTTGAGTAGAAGTTCTCCAGCATTGTGGTAGTTGTTATCTGCTGCAATAATTGTGGGTTTCCCACCGTTTGCAATCTGCAGAAGCAGCTTCTTCTTCACAGCATCCAAGTCAGTTCCAGATACTTGCATTTCCTCTGCATTTGGATTCCACTCGTATGCAAAGTACTGTGCATCAGTAACGAATTCGCTTGTAAGGAACGAGTCGATAAACGTGATGTCATTATGCGTTTCACGGATTTCCCGCATCCTCTCCCATCCAGCTTCGTAGTCTACATCAGCAAGTGCCTCTTCGATGTTGCTGTAGACATCATCCTCGAACATGTAGCGAGATTCCTGCTGTAGTTCATCCTGAGAGATGTTCTGGATGAATCCAAGGTTTTGTCGTCTCAGGAGCGAATAATGCCGTTCAGACGGGGTGTCATCATCTCGATTCTCTTCTAAGATGTTTAGGGTTTCCGTGAAGTTAATCTTATCATGGAAATTCCGCCAAGTGATTCCATCTATACGGAGAAGTTTGTCGATAACTTCACGACGATTTTCGCGGTTTTCAATGTATTCCCACATCTCTTTGCCAATCTTGTATGGGTTCAGCCCTTGGGAAGCTAATACTCTCGATTGCTTATCAGCATATTCGATAATCTCATCAGGTTTGGCGTAAGCCTCGTTCCCCATCATGATTGATTCCCAGAATGCTGCCCAGCCTTCATTCATTATTTTTGTCATTCTCTGAGCCGAGAAGTAATATGCTTCTCGTCGGAGCATTTCAAGAATAGCTCGTTGCCAATCCTCATACTCTTCAGCTCTCCCTCTGTCTTCATTAAACTGCTTCCCATGCCGAAGCAAGAACGCGAGTACATCTGAGTCACTTTCTACTTCCTCACCAGATTCCTCTTCATCTTCAACATCTTCGAGTACATGGCGTTTGACCTCATCAGACACGTCTAATGAGTCCAATTTATCTCGGATAGATGGTGGAGAAACATCTTCCTCTTCTTTATCCACATTATGCATTCCGCGGAGCGGGTCAATTGTGTCCTGAATACACAGGATTGCATCAATCCATGCCTCTACATCTTCTCTATTAATACTGGGGTCATCATAGTAGGATTCTATGATTTGAGCATGTCGTTCCAGCATACCTGATGCATTCGGCTCGTCCTCGAAGTACTGGTTGTTCGCGAAGAAATCAGCGTGTGCTTCGACGTGTGCAATAACGCTCTTTTGGTCTTCAAGGTTGTTCGAGACTTGATTGAACGCATTTGCAGGAGTGTCATGATTGACTAGCTCGAAAATCTTCCCGCCGAAATATGTATCTTGCTTCCTTCGGCGAACGTAATTCATTCCCCATCTCCAGTGTGGATAGCGTGTTTGGAAGCCTTCGTACGCTGCTAACTGGTTAATCTCATCGTGGTCGACGAGCCAGTAGTTGACGGGCGGCGGAGTCAACCCGAGTTCATGAGATAGGTCATGTAGTTCTTCAACGGCCTGTTCGAGTTCTTCCATAGTTTCATCATCAACATCAACTGTTTTGTGTGGTCTTGTCATAGTGAATCACTCCGTTTCAACGGTGTCAAGGATAACGCGAATTGTATCCATGATGTCTGTTTTGTTCTTAACCTTTGCAATCCGATAATCGTCTTCATCGCTAAACGCTGTACTCAGCTTCTGACCAACGTTTGCTCGACGACCATTTATCCCATAAGGCTGAACTTCGACGTAGGCTTGCCGTGTTGCATCTGTTTCTCGCATCAAGGGGATTAAGCGCTCTTCAGTGTCCTTCGTCTGATTTTCACCATCACCTGCTGCGAAAATGAATCGGTTCCAAGAGGACCAGGGGTACTGCGGGAGAATCTCTTCGTGGATTAGTTCATAGGCACTGGAAACTCGTGTTCCACCACCAGACCGAATCCCAAAGAACTCATCTCGACTAACAACCCAGGCACTAGCATCGTGCGCAACATAAATGAAATCAACGTTATCATATTTGCCTTGCAAATACCAGTCAAGTGGCGTAAATACACGCTCTACCCATTCACGCTTCTTCTCTCGCATACTGGCACTCACGTCTCGAATATTAATAACAACGGCATTGTGTTGAGGTTTCTCAATAATCTCAGGAGAGCGGTATCGCTCATCATCACTGCGGAACTGCATGTTCGCGTACGACTCGCGAGGTGGAACGCGCATCAGGTCACGCGGTATATCATCTGGAGAATCGTACTTTGTAGGGGTCTCAATTTCTTTTGCAAGCTCTTCTACACGCGTTTTTGAGACATTCACGTTGTTGTCTCGTGCCCACTCCCAGACTCGCTGTGCACCGTATCCACGGACACGGAGCATCTCCTTGAGATATTCCGTATCTGCGAACATCGCTGCGTGACGTTTTAGTGCTTGTTTGAACAAATAGTCCTTGTCCAGAGTACTATCTGGCCCTGCACGGCGCGTATCATTGAACGCCCCTTCCATGACTTCTGTGACTTTCTGTCCTTTTTCTTCGAAGTCTAATCCGAGTTCATCATCAAGTTCCTGAGCGAACTCGTCAGGGTCCATTTGATAGTACTCGTGTTCACCTTCACCATCACCTGCTTCATCACCGTCGCCTTCACCATCACCTTGCTGTCCATCATCGACAGGGTCTCCCTGTTCAGCATCACCTTGTCCAACGCCACCTTGTTGTCTCTTATCATACGCAAACTCAGGGAGGTCAATAATTTTAATCGGGATTTTGATGTCCCGTCCGAGCTGTCCATGCTTGATGAATTCTTTGAGGTCCATACGGTGGTCCTCGCCGATTTGACGAAACCGCCGTACGTCACGATTGATACGACTCATTTCTTTGTAGTACACTCTGTGTACCCAACAACTAAAAAACGCGTGGTGTTTTGTCACACTATTCTCATGTATCAGCCCTCCGCAAAACCTAAGACGGATTATATTAAATATATGAAGTAATGAAAGCACCGCGTGATTACAAAGACTTCTACGACCTCTTCGGCTTACCTACAGAGGCCGAAAAAGCCGAAATAAAGGAAAGAGCGACGGACATGATGCAGAAATTTCATCCCGACAAAGCTGATGATATGATTGCAGCATCTCCTGCTCAATTTAAGACTATGAAAATCGGTCGTGATATTCTATTAGATGATGACAAGCGTTCTGAATACGATGACATAGGTCATGTAGAATATGTTGAAAAGCATCACAAAGGAGACATTAAAGGTTTCACTTTCACAGGGCGGAAATCAATTGCAGATGCAGAAATTAATCAACCTGATGAAGAGGACGTGGATGAACTCATGCAGAACGATTATGGGAAAGTCGGGGATGTTACAGAAGAGCAGCGATTAGTCGAGGACCCTGAGACTGTACAGAAACGAAAAGAAGAGAAAAAGAGACGGATAGAAGAAAAGCGAAAAGCCAACACACCGTTTTTCATCAAAGCAATGATAGCAATTGGTGGGTTTCTTAATAATCCAAAACTTCGGTTCTCAATCATGATGCTAGTTCTCGGATGGTTCTACTGGACGCTCTACATGAATTTCCACGTTGTGGCAACAATTTTTGCCGTTTTGCTCACTGTTGCTTTTGCTTATCATCCAAAAGTTCGAGTACTTTTCACAGCGCCATTTGAAAAGTAAACACGGCAGGCTGTAGAAGGTTTTATTTAGTTCTTCTTATAATTTATTATTAATGGGAGAGGGAAGTGATGAAACGAGCAGACAGAAGATGGCTAAAATCACGACATTAGTTATTATTGTACTTCTATCGCTGGCTATAGTCGCGAGTCTTACATATATTATGTTTGGCACAACAACAGCGCCTGATGCACATGAACTAGATGAAATTATTGATGTTACGACGTTAGATAATGAAACGGCATACGTGAAATTACATGGTGCTGCGCCTGATGGATATATCCTTGTAGAAGTAGAGGATAGTGATGAAACGGCAGAATTGCATAATCGAGGCGACCAAGCACGGATAGATACAGAACCAAACCAGACATTACGATTTACCTATCTAACAACATCGGAGTCTGATGGAGAATCTGAAACACCACTTGGAGAATACGATATGTAAAGTACCACGGGTCGGGTGACCCGTGGCGTTCGCAGAGGCACGTCACGCCCAGAATCGGGCGGTAAAGCGTACGACTCTTTAATTCCCTTCGCGCTCCCATTCGGTCGCGTGGAACCAGTAACACCCGAACACGCCGTTCGTGTCCGTGAAGGTCAGCCACTTTACGATGGCTCGACACCACCAGTCTCACCACGTCTTACCATGTTTCAGTGCGTGGGTTTTGAGAGGTTGTTAACGGTGAGCTCCTATCAAATTTAACGAGCTGATATATAATAAACCCTCGGATTATGACGAGGAGCGTACGCGATTCCGCGGGTCAGGTGACCCGTGGAACTCTCGCTGTACTCTTTAGATAATACCAGTTTTCGGGCAAATTTTTATGATATAACACCTTATATAACTCATGGACAAGCGTGACGTATTAATTAGTGATATACGCGTTACTGCCCTTGCAAAGAATGGGCAATACGTGTTCGAATGGGTCGATGAAGACCAGAAAACTATAACTATAGTGCCTGAGGAGAGTAATTTCACAGAAGTTCCACAAGATGTTCTTTCAGCAATTCAAGCAAATGGACTACAAGTAGTTGAAGAAGATATAGCTTCATCAGTAGATGAATCTACGAATACAGCATCTGATACGCCTGATACTAGCACAAGCAATTCACCCACCAGCGGTAGTCAACCAGAACCAATCGGTACACCAGTAGACTCTACAGATGACTCTTCGACAGATTCCATTAATCCAATTGACCCCGTTGAGCCAGCACAATCAGAAATGAATGAACAGCCAACAACAGAGTCTTCTGGAAATCTCATGTCTGAACCAGATGAACCTGACGACAACAATGATTCAGAAACAACTAATGAAGATGTAAGTAGAAATGAAACAGCACCTCCAGAGTCCAAAGACGAGGATGAACTCGTCTCATTCCTAGTTCGAATGACTGACCCTGGAGAGCGAGAACAAATCGTACAGCAGCTAAAAGACGCAGATGAAAATGCAGCGAAAAAGCTGCAACTCACAGGTCCGTTTCGAATTACGTACCGTGTGACCGATGAAGGGCTTGAACTTGCAGGTGTCGAAGATTTAGGGATAGGTTCAGCTGTAGGAGAAACCGATTAACAGCTAACAATTCACCGCTTGACATCGTTACCGTTATGTGTCCTGCCACACCTACCTCAAGGCATGGAGAATAAGGTATCTGTTGAACGAGAATATGAAGTTCACAGTCCACGTTCCCAAAGCTATCGCGTTACGCTCCCACAGCAACTTGTAACGGAGTACTCCGTCTCTGAAAAGGATGACCTCGGAATCGAACTTACGATTGAAGACCACAAAGGTTGTATCGACTACATCTACCCTGCCCCCGAGCATTTGGACACTCGTACGCTAACCGAAGGCAAGCATACAATTCGTATCCCTAGCTCGATTGGTGACGCGATGCAAGTAGGCAACCAATCAATTACATGGGCTGCATTTGGGGAGCCATCTCAGACGCGTTTTCGGGCCAAAACCACATATGTCGCGCCCAGCCTTAACGATGAGCAGTGGAACGTGATGAAGTCAATTACACTAAAGTCACGAACTGTTGTCTCCGATAATGACTCCACAGTTCGAGAGCACTTTGACGTGTATTTCACGGAAGAAGAACGAGAAATTCTAGGCTGGGATACGGACACGACTATTGGTTTTCTTATCGTATCTTATGCGGGTCGTCCCGCACTACGGTTACAACCTATGTCTGAACAAGCCATTGTTCGTCTTACACCCGTCAATAAATCTGGGTTTAAAATGCAGGATGCTCGCATATACATTCCTCGGGCAATGGTTCGGGCATTAAATATGGCTGATTCGGAGGTACAAGTCCTCTATAGGAACAATAGTGTAGTTATAGTTCCATCGTGAGATGACCCAGTGTTTTATTTCATATGTCTTCCAATAGAAGGATGTATGGAAATCTTCGCAAAACAACTCTCAGACAAAACAGTTGTTGACTCCGACGGCGCAGTCGTCGGGAAACTTCACAACGTAACGATTAACTTCTCAACAGGGGACCTCCAGCATTTGCTCGTCACTCCCGACGGCAGTCCTGCTGAACAGCAACGCCACCGTTCAAAGTACAGCTCAGATGACCATGGTCGGTACATGATAGGTGCTGACACGGTGAACGCAGTAAAAGACCAAGTTGTCGTCGATTAAATATCAATTCGATGGCTGTTTTGTTAATGGCTTCAACGACGCTTGAGTAAGAACATACTTCCCAATGCGGCTCTCTGTGAGTAGACTGTTGATACGGCGCTGGATGCGGCGCTCCCCACCACCATTATCAAGAACAAGTCCGAACTGGACGTAAGGTTCCTCATAGGTAACCCATTCGATATTATCTTGTTGCTGAAGATAAGATTGCACATAGCGGTACACTTGTGGGGTTACAGGGTACGATACCCCGTCAATAGTGAACGTTCCAGGATTGTTCCCTGTCACACATGAACATAGGTAGAACAATAATAAATATCATTTGGTCACACGATGACATCAATGAGTCAAGCCATCCAATGAAATTTCTGGCACGTACTCCTGGTTTGTTTGAGAAATAGACGATGCTAGTCTATGAGCCTGTAAAATATCACTTCGAGTCCGTTTTTCAAAGCTCCATCCTGTGAAGTGGGAAAGTTGCGGTTCTAATTGCGAAATAGTTGGGATATTTGTTGAATTAGATGTTGAAAAGTGCGAAACAAACCCATCAAAGTCGGTCTGAACAATAATTGTCTGAACATCTTTCTCTTGCAATTCTTTGAGCGCGACGCCGACCGCAGCACACTCAGCTTCTGTTGTGGATACCGATGAATCTGTTACTGCCCGCCCTTCAGCAAGTACAACTTGGGTCTCTGCATCAAGAATCACCCAGCCAAGGACAGCCATATCAGTTTCGGGACTAAGTCCACCATCACACCGAACGATACAATCGACTTCTTCGTACGAAAACGAATCACTTAGGATGGCCTGAGTCATGCATATTCATTATAATCTCGGGCGAGACGAGCTATAAATCCTTAGGTAAAGCCAATCCTCCTGTAAACAACTTTATGTTTATAAAATGATAATATACAGCAATGAACGACACAGGAGACGATGGACCGCGCCCTGTCGTCGCTGAACCATCCTTGCTAACTCAACTTCAAAGCAAGCCATCTATTCCAGAGAAGATATACTTTATCATGAGAAATACGATGACTGGAAAAATAGTCATCCTGTTCTGGCTAGTATTTCTTCTGCAGTTTTTGATATACCCACTACTTATTGGTCCAATTTATGCAGGAGAACCACCAGATGCCGAGATTGAATCACTGTGGGCACTCATATTCACGCTTCAGTACGGAGGTGAACTCTACCTATGGGCGTATATTACCAGTATTTTCGCTCACGGAGGGCTCCCACACGTACTCGTAAACAGCATAGTACTCCTTTCATTTGGTATTATAATCGAAGATGACCACACGCCAAGAGAATATCTTGAATTCTTTTTAGTTGGGGGTATTGTTGCTTCCATTGCTCAGATGATTGTATTGAACGTTGCAATGTCCAGTATTCCATTGCTATCCGTAGGAACAACGGACCAGTTACTATTCTTGGGTGCGAGTGGAGCTATTGCTGCAATTATTGGTGCATCTACAGTGAAAGACCCAGAAGCCGAAGTATATGTGTTCTTTCTCCCGTTCTTGAATTTTACATTACTTAGCGTTCTTATAACATTTATTTTAGTCAGTATTGTTATAATTCTCTTATTTGGTGTCGGAGCGTTTCGTATTGCGCATACAGCTCATGTTGCAGGGGCACTGTTTGGATTGTGGTATGGGGCACGAGTGTACGGATTTTGGCGTGTTCGGATGATACTCTTGGGATATAAGGAACGGCTCATCAGACCGTAGCAGCCTTAATTACTTAGAATCCACCCATTGTTTTTAATAGTAGTTTAACACTATTTTCCCTTAGTATGAGAATTGGACTCATTGGAATTGGTCAAGCTGGCGGAAAGATAACAGATACTCTCTTAGAGTATGATGCTGAGTTGGGAGCTGACTTTGTCCGTGATTGCGTGACTGTAAATACAGCACGACAGGACTTAAACGGGCTCGAAAAAGTCCCTGAAGAGAAGCGTGTTCTTATCGGAGAATCTGAAGTAAAGGGGAATGGAGTTGGTGCCGATAACATGCGCGGTCGAGACATTATGCAACGAGAAGTGAATGAAATCATCCAACACGTTGATGACATGCCACTACATGAATTAGATGCGTTCGTCGTTGCAGCTGCACTCGGTGGTGGAACAGGAAGTGGTGGTATGCCTGTTCTCGCATCAGAACTCAGTGAACGGTTTCGAGAGCCCGTCTATGGAATTGGTGTACTCCCATCTAAAAATGAAGGACAAATATACACCGTCAATGCCGCCCGCTCTTTAGAAGCTTGCGTTGAGCAAACTGATAACCTGATGATTTTCGATAACGATGCTTGGAGTAGAGGACGTGGGAGTTTAGAGCAATGGTACAAAGACCTGAATCAGAAGCTTGCAGACCGTTTCGGGACGATTTTCGCAGCTGGAGAAGTCAAAGAGGGTGATGCTGTTGCTGAGAGTGTAGTTGATGCCAGTGAAGTCATGAATACGTTGAACTGTGGTGGGATAACCTCCGTTGGTCATGCAACAGCTACTCTTGACGAAAATGTTGTAAATCCAGGTCTTCTCACACGCCTCAAAGGTGGGAAAAGTATTGATGAAGGAGAAGCTACAACACGAATGCGTAGCCTCACAGAGAAAGCTATTTCGGGACAACTTACAATTCCAGCGAATATCGATAGTACAGAGCGAGCCCTTGTTGTCTTTTCAGGTCCACCTGAATTTATGACCAGGAAAGGTATGGAAGAAGGCCGTGGTCTTGTTGAGAGACAGACAGACTGTATGGAAGTTCGTGGTGGTGATTATCCCCGACCAAACACACCAGAGCTTTCTGCTACGATTGTTCTGTCTGGACTATATGACCTCCCCCGTGTTCGTGAGCTACAGAGTATTGCTGTTGAAGCAGATGAACAAATTAAGAAAATTCGAGATGAACGTGGTGATAAGTTAGAAGAACTTCTCCAAGAAGAAGAAGCTAGTGAAATTGATAATCTTCTTGATTTATAAATTCGTACTTATTATTTATCAGAAAAACAAGCTAATACCTTGGAGGCTTGACCCAAGATAACTGGCTAACTCAACAAGACCGCCAACTCATCAATAGTTTCAAAGTAGTCAACAGTTGCTTCTCGAACCTTTTCAGTGTGTTCTCCAGGAGTAAATACGTGAATATTTTCGTGAATGCGCGAACTCTCCCGAAGTGCATTTGGTTTCGGTGAAATATCTTCAAGCTCACGGACTTCTCCTAAAGGAGTTCGAATTGGCGTAGTAAATCGTTTTACTTCAATATGTTGTGGGGGGTTGATTAACACATCTGTTCGGTTGAGCCCACATAGCTCTGCAATACGAGCTTCATGTTCGTGAACAGGAGTCAAAATGCGACTCACACGATTCAGTTCCTGTGCAGTAACATCTTGTAATGGGTCTGAAAAACTGGTTTTATACAATTCTCGATTCTGTACGGCTGTAAAGAGCTTCGCTGCTGGCTCCACCTCTGACTGAGTCAATTCATACCCAATCTCCCAGTCATCTTTTCCAATAAGATTTCGAATTGTGGTGTCTGTGTTGTCTAAGTAAAGTTCAACGGCTCGTGTGAGCATATTTTCCGTAATATTAACAGTGTCGTGGGAATAAACAGCGTAGTTCATCTGCATTCGAGCGTCAAGTAATCGTTCAACAGATTTTAGTGATTTGTGGTCGAATCCAAGTTCATCATCTATCAGTTGAGCAAATTTCATTAACGTCTCCGACTCGATTCGTCCGAAGTTAATGCCTGTATTGTAGCTGTCTCGAAGCAGATAATCCAGTCTGTCTGCATCAATTTCATTCGCAACAGTGTTAACGCCATCTGCATCACCCTGAATAATCGACTTGACATTTTCTGGTGGAACGGGAAATACTACATTCTTTTTCTCAGATATTCTGTCAACATATTCACAAGAAATATCTTCATGCGTAATATTCGCACGCTCTTCTAACAGGTGTTCGAGCGTATGAGAGAACGGAAGATGACCAACATCATGCAACAACCCCGCCACCTGATTCGCTCGGACTTGCTCTTCTGGAACGTCAACAGAATCGGCTAGCTCTCCTGCAAGGTACATCACACCCAGTGAGTGAGCAAAACGTGTATGTGTTGCTTCAGGGTACACGGTTGAAGATAGCCCTAGCTGTTTAATACGCCTAAGACGTTGGAACTCAGGTGTATTAATGATACTGAGCTCCTCCTCAGGAACATCGATATAACCGTGTAGCGGGTCTTTGATGTGTTTCACAGCTGTATCGAAGAGCAGATAAATAAAAAATCTTTGGATTTAATCTTCGACTTCAATGGTAAAGTAGCCGTCTGTTGAAGAGCCTGTTGTGATTGCATATGAATCTGCTTCTGTTTCAATACCTGCGTCTGGCTCTTCATTCATTGTCGCTTCTACACCATCACTGGTAAGACGAAGTCCAAGAATATCTCCTTCCTCGAATGATTCAGGAAGGCTAGCTTCATAAATTTCCTCTGTTTCAGGGTCTAATAGTTGTAATCCTGCATCATGTGGCACAGTTGCAAATCCTTTGTGTTCAATAATAATCCAACCTTGGTCACTGTCATATTCACCGTCTACAACAGTCACCTCTTGCTCAGCTTCGCTCACCCATGATGGCGTCGACAATGTTGCCTCTCCAAATTCTTTAACCTCAAATGACGAATGGTAGACTTCATTCACACCTTGTTTATCACCTATAAGCTCTACATCAGCAGATTTAATAATACCATCTTGTGATACTGTCATTTCTACATCTGCCGACCCAACTTCATCAAAACCATACGTATGTGCAATCTGGTCAGAACTCTCATTAAGCGTGAGAGCTATTTCTGTGTGCTGGTCCTCCGTTTCAGAATATGTCTCTACATCTAGTTCTCGAAGTAGTGTTTCAAGTTCCACTTCTTTGGTATAATCCCGACGTTCAATTGTATCTGTTTCTGCATTGTACCGTTCAGTTTCAGGGCTTGACTCAACGCGCTCTAATGTGTATTCTCCATCAGTATACGAGCTTATATCTGGACCCATATTATCTGACTCAACCAGCACAGATTCATCACTATCTTTAATTATCTTTTCGGTGTCAGACCCGTTAGATATATGTATTTCAGCAGATTCTCGTTCTATCTCTTGAGAGTGATAGACCATCAAGTCTTCTTCACTAATTGTAAGTGTTTGATTATCGTGTTCTGTTATCCCTGGTGGTGTTTCGGACAGCAGACGTTCATCTGAGGGTGGTTCTGATGGTGTTGTTTGATTTGTATCTCCATTTTCGCCATCAGAGGGACTTATATACATGAATGCAATAACTCCCCCGAAGACGACGACCAGTATCACGCTCAATATAATGCTTGCTCGGACAACATTCATATATATAATATAACGCTCGACTTACATATTTTTTCCGATGATATTATCTATGTGATATTTCTGTTATTCAAAAATAAAAACCGATACTTCGCCGTTAGAATCGAGTAAAACCACTTAAGGCTTAAGTTCGCGCTGTGTTTCAGGCGCGATTGGCGCACTCGTCTTCCGCTGTTCGATGCTCTGCCACTTTGAAGAGTCATCGTCAGGTGCGCCATTGAAAATCGGCTCATTAGCGGCAATGAACTCCTCCTTTCGGTAGGACATCAGCCAAAGAGCCGCGTGGTCGTTCGGTGCAATACCGTACTTGGCGAAGTGCTTTTTGACGAACTCATCACGGACGCCATAGACCTTGCGAATATCGTGCTTGCTAGGGTCGTGACCGTGATTAATGTTCGAGCGAGGTGCGGTAAAGTCAGTAATACTGGCCGCTCCAGCAATTGAATCAGCCGCATCACTCAGTTCGTCGCTGTTCAGGACGACAGCCTCGGGTTCAGTATCGACTACGGGCTGTACGTCAGTATCGAGTTCTTGGTCTGCGTCGACTTCAGACCGTTCCTGTTGAACACTCATCTTTAACGGCATTCAACAGTTATATTCCCACCCACTTATGTCTTTCTAATTCAAATCCTGTAAAACGCATGAAAACAGCACCTATAGACCCTAACAACCGATTTTGTATCGGTATGATAGAGCTGTTGTATAAACGGAACCCCACAGACAAAAACCTTCGCAAAATTATTCTAAATCATTCTTGGACTTATTATTCTACGTGCCACACAAACGATTCTACAACGTCCCAGAAAGCATCGTCATCAAGATGCCCCCTATGATTAATCAACCATTGTGCCTTTGCAATAAATTCAACTTCTCGTTCTGTTAAGTCGAACTCCTGCCACGGCTGGTCACACTTCTGACAGACGAATACGGGGCGCTCAGGCTGTTCCGCGTGTTCATCATAGTATTCGTATGTGGGTTCATCTGTTCCACACGTAGGACACTCTTTCACAGTAGTATCCGAATTCGTAACGTCAACTTCAGGTGCAAGAGGATAGTGAATCTTCAATGCTAAATCCCGATACTGCGCGATTGTTTCGTCTCGAATAGCCAATTGCAAAAACTCTCGGGGCTGGTCTGTTTCGGATACGCCACCACCACGAATAGAATATGAAGTCTGTTTTTCAACCTCACCTGTATCCAGAAACACCCGTGCATCCCATGTGAGAACGAACAAGCCAAGAATCGACCATCCTTCATCAGTCGGAATAACCTCGTTCGCGGGAAACATCGACGCCGCTCTATCCATAACGTACCGACGAACTCTCGTAGAGCGAATCTTCTGATAGACACTACGTAGACGCTCATAACTTGCTGGAACTTCAAGAGCCTCATGGACACCCCGTAGCACATCTTCAGCCATACTAGGTGGATTCATAACAGGGTACGGGTAATCATCGACCCATATCTGGTACACGCTGTCGTTGTTCGTTGGGGCGATGGCAAGGAACTCTTCATCCTGTGTATCATCCGTAAGAATAACACGTTCATCAGCGGTTTCAGGGTGGAGAAGTTCGTATAGTTCCTTCTCATACAAGAGTTTATTCTTATACGTAGCAGGAACCTGTTTCAATTCCCCATCAATCTTCACGAGGAACATATTACCGAGGGTTTCCACCACTTCGGCTTTATTAATCACAGACGGGTCAGAGGGGTCACTAACTTCGTCGCTCATTGTTATTTCGTTATTTGTCGTCAGAGGGATTAATGCTTTCGATGTGGATTGACAACCAAACTAATTATTGTCGGGTGAATCCAACAGATTCAATAGTTTCCGTTGTATACAAACACAGAGAGAAACCCACGTTAATCAGAGGAATACTTAACATGACCACTCACTTGAAATCAATTATGGTTGATACGGCGGCGCTTGCCTGTTTTCATGATAAGCTTCAAGAAATAATTGGCTTAAACAAGTCAATTCAAGAATTTGAAGAGGATGATATTGAGTCTATTTCCGAATCAGTCGATGAGGTATTATCTCAGTCCAGAGTTTTGGTAGCTATCACAAGTGCAGAACTATCTATAACTCTGGTTGAAGAAGGTATAGTGAACACTATGGACCCAACGGTTGGCGTTGGAAATATCCCACCTGCTGCTAAAAGTACGGATAACGAGCGAATTAATCAAACATCAATTCTTGTTGAATCGTCAAGTAAACTTAAATTGTTCTTTGAACACTGTGCAGATGAAGATATTAGCTCCGAAGCCAAACAACAACTAATTCAGAAAGAGCAAAAAATGATTGCAGATGAGCTGAACCAGTGCTTATATGCTCTCAAATCTCTGTTCGAACTGGTGGATTAATCGGTTCGCACCTAATTGTATCTGGATATAGGAATGAAAAGTCACATCCGTATTTTCGGGGCAATCCTATCCTGTCGAAACTTCGAAAGACGGCAACCTTTTCTATTAGCATATCATATACAAACGTATTGAATATATGGATGAATGCAGTTATGTAAACGAGGTGATAGAGGAAATTCGTGAAAAGCGCACTATCATATCTCTACAAACCGATTCCGACGAAACAGATGAAACAGCGTTTATTCACTGCAACTCCCCCAATCACACAAGTAATACACGTCTCAGAGAAGGAAATAAAGTATTTGCTATACTCCTGAAAACGGATTCTGGGTGGGTAATAGAAACTACGACTTGTTGGCAGTGCTCTGTTCGGGATTCTGTAGAACGGGTCACAGGAGATTTCCCGATAGCGATTGTTGAAGGAACGCTCAAAAAGCCTTCAATACGAGAAGACAATAGTGAATTTCATATTAAGAATCCAGAAGTTTGGGAAGTGATAAATCCAGCGAAGTAACAAGTGTTAAAACGACCCTATCACCACACCATCAACATTTGACTCATCAATTGTTGACCCATATTCTGAATGGGATGGGTCAATCTCAAGAGTTGAATCTCCAATGCTATCTACTGTATGAGTACTTACGGTGCTATCCTGTGGTTGTTCATCATCTTCATAGTCGACAAGAATACTATCTCCTTCACTTACGCTCAGATACTCAGTATATAAAATAACCGAACCATCAGAAGAACTCATGGCAATTGGAGTAAACAAGAGTTGAAAAGCTATAAGGCCAATTAACAGTGCTACGAGGGCTTGTTTGGATGTAAACACAAGTGTATCATGTATGACTATTTGTAAAAATGTTGCTGTTATCAAACGACAAACCATCCCGTAGGAATACGCCTAACGCATGGCGTGAGTTGTGGGCTTACAGTTGTGGGGTCCCATACAGAATCAACTGCACATCTTGCTGTTGAACTTCTCTACGGGATTTGTTGTAGATTTTATTTGCTGGCGGGTTTGCAGCATACACTGGTATTGCCTCATCAGTGCATTTTGGACAATGAACGTCAACTTCAGGAGTATATTTGACGCCATTAATCTCAAACAAGCTCTCTACGTAGCTCTCAGCTACGTATAGCCCACAATTCTGACATTTTCGGTGGGATGGTTGTACTACCATCACGTGTATATAAGGAGCTTTATAAGTAAAAGTATTTGTGTCTATACAACGGGTTTTACAATTAATCCGAATGGAAAGACATCGTAGCGTTTAATACATACCAGCGTATACTCAAAAACGCAGTTGAAGTCCCGTGGTGTAGCGGCCAATCATCTGGGCCTTTGGAGCCCAGGACAGCGGTTCGAATCCGCTCGGGACTATAAATATTAAATTAGTTATTGTCGAAATTTTCTTGGTTTTCTTCTCCATCAGGGAGAGGAGACAGCATTGTATCCTCGCCATAGCAAGGGTATACCGCTTCAGCACCAAACTCATCTTCCAATTCATCGAGGTACTTTTTCACAGTACTGTCTGTAGAGCCAATGCGATGCGCAATGCCTGATGAACTATATCCTCGTCGAGATAGTAGATATGCTTCTGCTTTCCCCTTTCGAATTCCCAATGTCTCTTTTAGAAAATCCAAACGGTCTTGATTCAATCGAGGGTCTGTTACGGGAAGGTCCATATCATACTCAAACCTATTATACAATATAAAGTTATTGAAAATAACTCATTCCAGACGCCCCTGTGATTTATACTTGAGCTATCGTTACGTTTTGATAACATGGAATGCATTAAGTTAGACATCGAAGAGCAAGATGTTCTCCCACTATCAGAACGACTTATGAATTCAGATTTAAGGCGAGAAGGTTACGATATAGTTGAAAATCCAACCGTGACTATCTTGCCAGGATTTGTTGCAACACAGCGAGTAACGCTTCCTGAATTTGAATCACCACACCTTCTTTCTGTATCTGGAATTAAATTCTGGCCAGATATTGAAGACCCAATGATAGTCATGCTCGATGTATCAGAGGATATGGTCGTACAACTCTGGCGCGATGAAATTTTAACTCAGATTGGAAAAAGTGCTGTGAAAGAGGAAATGCGACCGCCACATATTACTCTATTCAAAGCAGGTGAATTCGGAGACGAGTACGAGTTTACGATAGACCCAGATGTGCGGAATCAGCTATTAGATGACAGTGAAGAAGTCACTGTACCTGACTTCGTCCGAGCTACAGACCTCCGAATAGATTATCCTTGATTCTCCTGAATTCCTGAGGTAGATATTTAGTACGTATTATGTTAGATATACATATGAAGCCTCGCGAGCTACTATCTAACTACCGTGATGGTCAATCCTGTCCATGTAGCTCAACGCATCAATTACTTCTAAGCGTTCTATTTCCACTCTGGACGCTATCTCTTGCAAGTATGCTCTCAATTTCAGGAGCCGTTGACGATGCTCCGTTCACTACAATTATGTTCCTAATTTTTGGAGTCCCCATCTTTATGGTTGCAATGGTTGCTGTAGGTCTCAAAACTATAGGTTTTATTATAAAGCTATTTGATAAGTATCAGTAGAACCATACAGCAGAAAGATGCTTAACAAGCAATAAATGCCCCTTAGGCTGCTGGATACAGTACCCGTATATAAGCAATTAAGAAGATTAAGGCTTATGTGCTATGAGTGTGTAGCATACTGTAGATAAACCATGAGCGACCAAACGACAGAAACTCTGGAGAGAACCAGTGAGCGTGAATCGCCCTCCTCGCCGAGTACGGCCCGAACTCGAAGTCGGTCAAAGAGTGGAGAAGTTCCATCCTGGTCTGAGCTTGCGAACAAGGGTCTGAAGAGCATGGAGAGTAGCTCATTCGCAGCTCAAACACTAGGATTTGCTGCCGCAGGTCTTGCACTCGGATTCGGAACAAGTCTGATTCCATTCCTTGCGTTTTCCATCCCTGGTGGATGGCTCACAACCATGTTTCTCGTAACACTTGCAGGTAGCCTAATTGGAAAAGACAACATTGGTGCCGCAGGTGCCGCAGGTGCAACAGTTGCAGGCGTTACTGCTCTGTTTGGCGGACTTCTCGTTGCAATATTCTCCTTAGGACTATCCGTTGTAGTAGCAGCACTTCTCGGTGGTGCCGCAGGTGTTGCAGGTGCAGCTGTCGGAAAGGCAATTCGAGGCTGAACGACAACACAATTAAGTTTGTATCTGTACTTTAATCTGTATAGATATGGGTATCTTAGACCGAGTTGATTCTCTAACACAATCACAGCGTGTATTAGTTTTACTCCTACTACCTGATATTCTTGGTGCAGCGAGTGGATATATCCTTCTCCCGCTAATATTACCACTCTCAGCACCAGAAGGTGGAATGTATGGATTTATCACAGGTGCTGTAATCGGAACAATTCTCGTTTTCATCCTACAAAGAATCAACCTGTGAATCGGTTATGTCTCAACATCAAGGAAGTATCTACACCCATTGCAGCTAGTCTACGGATGCATACTATGAGAAGAGTATTATATCTTGAATCATAATTATATGGATATGTTGGCACATGTTCAACGCACAGCTGTAAATTGGCTTCATACGTCAGGCATCAAGCGAGATAAAACCTCGATTCAGTAAAGTCGTTCTTGCTTTCAGAGTATGCTGTTCCAGACGAAGCAATAGATACAGTCACATATGAACACTACAAGCCATATCCCATTTATCAAGTGGACTTCGTCAAAGGGACAATTGATATTGATAGTTTGCAAGATGTTTGTGAAGACGCTGAGCACCTACAATGCAAGAGAAAAGAAGGCGATGATGGACCGCTTATCCACGTACTTGAACAGGAAGAATTAGATAACGACGGCGAAGTGAAGCACGCTAAGGGAACGTTTGGTCCACAGATGGATACAATATATTTTGATACGATTGAAGCAGGAGATTCCGTAGAAGTTGATTCGTCTGTTGCTGACAAGCTGGATGTACTCAAGTACTATTTTGAAAATAAGTAACAGTAGACGTATTTATTTCAGACCACGCGGTCGATAGCTGTCTCGAAGTGTTCTTGTGTGATTGTAATCTCTTCAGCAACGTCGTCAGCATTTTCTCCGTGCTCTTTCGCATGGTCACGGATGGACTTGAGGGACGCGTTTCGAACAATAGCTTCGAGGTCACCTCCACTCACAGATTCACCATCCATTAGACCTACGACTTCACCAATCGAGATATTCTCGTCAAGAGGTTTGTCTTGGGTGAGAACTTCGAGAATCTGCCGCCGTGTCCGTCCGTCAGGCTCTTCAACTTTGATACTCTCTTCGAATCGTCCCGATTGAACAAGACGAGGGTCAATGTTATTCTCGTCCGTTGTCTCTCCAATGACAGTAATAGTCGGGTCACTGCGGATGGCATCCAGTTCTACAAGGAGCTGTGAGATAACGCGCTCCTGAGTCCCTGACATATCTGCGTTCATACCAGCTATTGCATCAAGCTGTTCGAAGAAGATGATGACAGGTGAAGCTTTCTCTGCAGTGCGGAACAGGTCTTGAATCTGTTCTTCACTCTCTCCGACATATTTCTGGAAAATCGACGCCCCATTAACTCGCGTGAAATTAATGTCGAACTCGCCAGCCGTCGCTTCTGCAAGAAGTGTCTTCCCAACGCCTTCTGGACCATGGATGAGAACTCCTGCAGGCGAATCAGTATTCGTCTCATTGAAGAGTTTAGACCGCTGAAGCGGCCATGCTACAATCTCTTCCATTTGCTGTTTCTCCTGCTCTAAACCACCTACATCATCGAATGTGACTGTTGGCGTATTCGCAGACATGCTGCGCAGTGCACTCGGGTCGACGCGACCCATTGCACGATTGAACTCTGTCATAGTGACTTCAACTTCTTTAACTTCACCATCAAGCACATCCTCTACAGTCACTTCATCGCCGTCGAACGTGTTCTGGATTGCTTCAAGTGCAGATTCGCGAGCGAGAGCCGCCAAATCAGCGCCAACGAATCCGTTTGTCTGGTCAGCAAGTGCATCAATATCTACATCCTCCGCGAGAGGCATGTCCTTTGTGTGAATCTCCAGGATTTCTTTCCGTCCGTTTTCGTTTGGAGCCCCAATCAACACTTCTCGGTCAAATCGCCCACTTCGGCGGAGAGCAGGGTCAAGCGTATCGGCACGATTCGTTGCGCCGATAACAATCACATTATCGTCTGAGTCCAGTCCATCCATTAAGGATAGCATCTGTCCAACAAGACGATTCTCTACGTCTCCACCATCGTCTCGCTCAGTACCGAGCGAATCAATTTCATCGAAGAAAATAATTGCAGTACCAGAGGCACGAGCGTCACTAAAGATTTTCCGAAGTCGTTTTTCACTCTCCCCCGTGTACTTACTCATCACTTCTGGCCCATCAATCTTCGTGAATCGTGCGTCAGTCTCATTTGCAATCGCTTGAGCGATGAGCGTCTTTCCTGTTCCTGGTGGTCCGTGCATCAGAACACCTTTTGGCGGGTCAACACCAACCTGCTCGAAAAGGTCAGGTCGCTTCAATGGGAGTTCGACCATTTGTCGAATGTCGTTGAGCTCGCTGTCTAAGCCACCGACATCATCATACGTAATGTCTCCAAATGCCTGTGTTGGCTCGCTATCGTCTTCTTCTGAAGTAGACGTAGAAGTGGCCTCGATAGTGGTTGGACCGTCTTCGTCAGGGTATGTGGAGGTTGTTCGCTCGTGTGTGTGCTCTCCTTTCTTCACAGTCACCGTACCTTCAACAGTAACACCGAGTTCAGACCGCTGAGAGGGCGAAAGAGGAATATCACCATTCGAACTGTTCTCAGGCCATGCATGCCCGACAAAAGCGCCTTCGGGTCCAATGACTGTTACTCTATCTCCGCTAAGCACTTTCTGGGTACTCGTACCGAGTTGTTCCATCTGCGACTCCGTGAGTGGGACACGGGAAGAATCATGATGTCGCCCAGCATCAACCACACGAAGTTCTACTTCCTGACTCATATGTAGTGTACACGTAGGGACGGTTATTGTAAAAACTTTCTATTTTTGACGGTCATTTAAACTCATTTTCCGCCCTTGTGTCACAGAGTATAAATTAGATAAGTTATAAATAGTATATAATGGCTGATGTGTATCTCACTCCAGAGGCGGCGGCGGAAACATCTTTGAACACACGTATCGTGCCCTATGACACAGTAATCACTCCCGAAAGTCCACAGAATGGTTGGGTAATTGGCGTTCATTTCGATTCTGAAGATAAAGTTAATACTACTGATTGGTACAATCGCGACCATATAGTATTGATTGATGCCGAAGAAGAAGAGAAAGTTCGCATACGCACGAGCACAGGTGTGAAGAACTACTATCGCTTCGGACGACTCACATCTCGACAGTTTGAAAGTGTAGTTGGATATGTAAAAGCTGTAGAGTGAAATCTACCTCATGTTTTTTGTTCACTTCTTCCTGTACACAACAGTAGATGTCTAAAGCAAAAGGAGATAGACGTGAGCGACAAGCGGAAGAAATTCTTGAAGAAGTTGGCTACACTGTTGAAAAACCAAATTCAACTCCGTATCCTCAAAACTATGGCGTTGACTTCTTTGGGCTGTTCGACATTATGGCATTTAAAGAAGATGAAAAGCCGCTATTTGTGCAAGTTAAGTCAAATGGTGCCAGGGGAATTCGGTCATTCCCAAAAGAATGCGTTGAGATGCAAGTCCCATTCGACTATGTAGATGTTGAATTCTGGGTCTGCCATGATGGTGAAGGATGGCGCGTACTTGAAATTCAGGAAGACGGGCACGAAACTGTGTTTGATGAACGTGATATGGATTTGAATATGGGTGAAGGCGTAAAAGAATTCAAGCTCGGTATAAAATAGCATCACAAGTATTTTATTTTGTGAAACCGTATTCAAATCTATGCTATCAGAGGAAGAGGCACGGAAAGAGGCCGAATATGGATTACGGTTTGAATTTGGAGGAACTATACCTCATCTTGGAAAAACCAGGTTCAGTGAGGATGAACAAAAGTACGTGTTTCCTATTCTCGTCTCGTATCCGCGCTTGCCCGAAGATGAAGAGGATGAATTAACTTTTGACGAGACTCGATTCATTGGTGAGGTTCAAGTTGACAAGGAAACAGGGACACTCACGCATACACCTCAAGATATACTCTCAGAGCGCGTCGGAGAAATCAAACATAAAGGCACTGTCGAATTCCGTAAGAATATCGAATAATAGTTCGATTGACCAGAACATACAATAGCTCCTACTCCTAAGATTGCTAAATATATGATTGAAGAAGCGATTATGTCGTTGCCAGATGACATTCTAAAACTGGCATTAGCGACGGCTCTTGGATTATTTATCGGACTCGAAAGAGAAATGTCTGATAAAATGGCTGGCGTACGCACATTTACACTCATTGGTCTTGTAGGAGGTAGCCTGTCACTGTTCGATGACGTACTATTACTCTTGTTAGGCGGGCTACTCGTGATTGTTTTCTCAGTTCTGATGGCTATGAAAGACATTGTTTCAGATGAAGATATAGGTCTTTCATTAACAACCAGTGCTGCATTGTTGACTACGTATGTCGTTGGTGGGCTTGCTGGGCAGGGTGAACTCTTTGAAGCTGTATTTATTGGAGTCCTGGCAGCCGTTCTTCTTATGTCAAAACAGGAGTTACACAAATTCGCCGTCGGAATAACAAAAGATGAAATGCGAAGTGCTGTTGAATTCGCTGTAATCGCATTTATTGTCTTTCCGTTACTCCCAAGTGACCCAATTGGACCATGGGAGGCTGTAGATGCACAATTAGTATGGTTACTCGTCGTCGCTGTTAGTGGACTTGGTTTCGTCAACTACATTCTTGTTCGACGATACCAAGAAAAAGGATTCGTTGCAACAGGGTTTTTCGGAGGGCTAGTGAATTCAACTGCTGTAATTGGTTCAATTGCAGACCGTGTTGCACAAGACAATGCACCCATTAAGCTTGCTGTGGGTGCTGTTCTCTTAGCAAATGCAGCAATGGCACTCAGAAATGCTGTTATTGCTGGTGTTTTTCTCCCTGAAACTATTGTCTATATTGGTGCGCCACTAATAGCTCTCTCTATAACTGGCGTTCTTATTTCAATATTTGTTAGCGATTGGGACGATGAGTTTACGGCAGAATTTAGCTCTCCATTTAGTTTGAAAAATGCCTTAACGTTTGGAGCGTTTTTCCTTGGTGTTGTTCTTATCTCAGCAGGTCTCACTGAGTTCCTTGGTGATGCAGGGTTCTTTGTTTCTGTTTTCCTCGCAGGTTTGGTTTCAAGCGGGTCTGCGACAACAACTGCTGTCACATTAGCCAGCACGGGGCAGATTAGTATGATGACAGCAGCTTACGGCGTTCTACTGGGAACAGCAGCAAGTATTACAGCAAAAGTATTCCTAGCAGCAACAATTGAACGGTCTCTCGTAAAACCCACCATCATCTGGAGTATTGTTTTGATGATTGTGGGGATAATTGTGACAACCATACTTACAATAATTATTATCTAGTCTTTCTCAGCTTTTGCAAATGAACGCGGCCACGTCACTCCCTTTACTTGTGTTGTTGTCTTCATCTCTTCATCTAACTCTGCTTCTGGGAGATGTTTCGATATTTGCCGTGCAATAGCAACAGGTGCTGGAAGGCTACTAAGTGTGAGCAACCTATCGTCATCAGTCCAGAAAACGATTCTCCCCGTATTAAGTAGTGATTCTGTTCGTCCCTGTTGTACATCAATACGAGTAATTGAATCTCGTTCCAATGCAGCTGTAACGGGTCTTATACCGCCATCATAGACGAACAACTGCTCATCTGTTACAATGTAACGAGTTTGTGTTGCTGCTAGCCAAAAATGAATTACAGAGAATAGTGCTAATGCCGTGAGAATGATTGCAAGAATACTTAGTGGGAGCGTGATGAACAAGGCAGATACACTTAACGTAAATCCTGCCAAGAATACAAACCACGTTAATCCCACTACAAGAATAGGACCTGGTTCAGGTCGACTTGCCCACAGTACGGTTTCAGTATCACCCAGTAGCAGTTCTTCAATTCGTGTCATCTTATATATGAATTCGAGAACCCAGCCTATAAATGTTAATGTCTAACAAAATTGAACTGTAAACTCTATCAATAATAGCTTGAATTTGACTTTTCAGGATGAACTACTCCACCGTTCCAATTTTCAGCAGCAAACAGCAGCATCTCTCACAAAGAGAGAATAACTGTGTGTCGCTGGGCTTGACACAGAACTTTCACTGCTAACCGCGTTTTCCGTCCCTGTCGGAGTGACAGCGGGCGCTATCAAGCACGACCCACCACCAGCAGTCACTCTCGACCGTCCAGTAAACGCTACAAGCGAATTACCGAACACGGGACGCGAGCCAGCGGAACGGCCAACTAGCTCGATTTCACAATCCCCGATATACGAAGACGTGAAACCAGAGTCCAGCGAGTCCGACTCCGAATAGAACACGCGAGCCACGTTCACCGCACCAATATAGTCACGGTCGCCCTGAAACCCACACCGACTGTTATCACAACGGAAGTGCCCGCCGTGCCACACCTCGAAGTAATGGTCGGGCGACTTCGTTGTATGACCAGTAGAACCACATCGAGGACATGAACGAGATGTATTCCCTGCATACACCTGTTCAACATGAATACCAACAATATCAGCACGGTACTCAATGTTCTCGATGATTTCTTGGCGTGCCCATGATGAGAGTTCCCACGATAACTGACCTTCACCACGTGGCGGGGAGAGCGAACGCAGGTCTTCGTGGACGATAGCGTCCACGTTGTATACTAAAGCGAGTGCAAGGACTTGATTGGATACGTCGTGTACAAGTTGTTCTCGCTTGTGTCGAATCTTGTTGTTCACTCGCTCGTACTCTGACTGGATGTGTTTGAAGTAGTCTGTCGTATCGTCTCCTTGTCGGCGTAGGTCTGCAAGTTTTGCGTTAAGTTGGTTGCGTTCACAGTTCAAGTTCCGCATCTTCTCTCGTTCCGTGTTCTGAATGAAATACGGTGTTGAGAGTTGTTCGCCATCACGGTCCACGACGACAGCAGTAGCGTCTTTCCGAAGCCCACCATCAATTGACAATACAGACTCAACTCCATCTGACTTGCCTGCGTGTTCGACTTCAACTGGGAAGGATAATTCATAGTATTCGTCTCCCCGTTTCGACGTGCTGGGTTGGAACTCTGGTGCGGAGAGACTTCCGTGTTCGACTAGTTCGTAGAATGCGTCGTAGCCCTCTAATGTGTATTCTGTCCATGTCCAGTCGCCCCATGTTTCGGCTTTGAGTGTATCAGGGGTTTTCAGTTCAACGGTGAGTTGTTGCGTGGTTTCGTCGTACTGGTATTTGACGGCCTGTCCGCTGGTCGGGCCGTCATCCGCTGAATACGGTAGCACGCCAGAGGAGTACTCTGGGCAGTCTTGGAAGTCAAAGTACGTGTCTGGATACTCACCGTGAACGTCGTAGTAAGCGTTCAACTGGTTGATGAGCAGGTCAACGTAACCCGATGAGAGGTATTCATCGGAGTCCCAGAGTCGGTTTTTGATTCGGCGTGTGTGGATGCGTCGAATCTTGTGGTCTGGAAGCAGCGGTTTGATTGTCTGGAAGGCTTCTCGTTTGTCAGCGTGACTTCGTAAGGTTTCTCCGACTTTCTGTAGGAGACAGCGTTTGTATCTGGAAGGGAGGTAAATGTCGAACGCTGCGAAGGCTTCTTGTTCATCAAAGTATTTCCACGCTTGATGCGAGGATTTGTCAATTCCAGTGAGGTGGTCTGGTTCCCAGTATTTCCCGATGAGTGTGTTCGCTGTTTTCTTGGTGAGGGTTTCGAGTCGGGTGTATCGCTCCCGCTCTTCGTCTGGTAAATGGAGTGGGAGCGAAAGGTGTGTTGAGGACATGTATGTGGTGTTAATCGTCTTGGGAGAGTCGGATGACAGCGACTTCTTCACCAAGCCATTCTTTCGGGACGAAAACGTGTGCGCCCGTTCCCGTTTTCGTCACGTCTTTTGTGATTGCTTCTTCGCCTTGGAACGTGAACTCAGCCATACTTCTATGTAGATTAGATATATATTTAAAGGTTTGGGTTAGCCTCTCGTTTTGCTGCTGACTGCTACTGTTTGCTGCTGAATTTTGTAACTGTTACGTAACCCTACTCAGTCCACGTTGCTCCGTTCGCTTCTTGAGGACTTATTGCTCTCTCTTTCAGCTAAAATCTCCGATTTGCTTCGACAAAAGGTAGTAGTATTAGTGCTGAATGTCTGCCGCTCCTGTTCGCTCAAGCATGTAAGCCTGTGCTGGCTTCATTTCACGAGTCATGCTTGGGTCTGGAGTTTGTTGAACAACGCTGCTTCCTGTGACGGCAAACGCGTATCGTTCACCGAGCGTCATGTCTTCGATAGCTACATACACTACGTCATCAATCTCTTGTTCGTCAATAACCAAATCATGTCCATTGAATCGTTGATTTTGTGTGTTCATGGGTAGTATTCTGATTCGAAGACCCATACTAAATAGGCTTCGATACAGAGAATCAATGGTTGGGTTGCTTAACGGTTCACCGCTGTTCTCTAATGTCATACCCTGATTCCTGAAGTATGTCTTTGATATACTGGTGCTTATAGGCTGAAATCAAAACTTCACCGTTCTGATTTAAGGTAAATGGTTTTGTAAAGGACGTGTCTTCTGTACACATACCAGCATCAGTTAGACGAACAACGACAACAGGTTTCCCCCAAGAATTTTCTTGTTGAGATACTTCATACGGACCACATTTTTCGTGCGTTCCTGTAGCATCTGGTTTCCTCGATTCCATGTATTGTACTATACGAGCTAAAAGCCCATAAGAAACAGGACATTCAGAACACAGTTTATAACTATTGGAATGCAAATCTCTCAGAAGTATTACTCTACTAAAAGCTGTGCGTGAGTGCCCTATGCCCACGCACCAGACAGAAACAGGAGAAGTGAAAGTCCCAGACCAACGGTTTCCAACCACCCTGCCTCTGTCTATCTGAATAGTATGGGTGGATTATAAAAAATCTTTTGATTTGTACGTGTCTATGATGAATATCTTAGTTTATGTATATATGATTCAACAGTATTCACAAAAACACGCCGACATTTGGAGGGTTTTGATTATGATTCAAGAACTGCTTACTATTTAGAATCGAAAACAATCCAACTCGGTTATATTAAACAGTTTATCGTACAAGAGTACAATCTTACGATTCCGATTTCTGAAAACACTCCGTATGGTAAACCTCAACCTCACCATTTTCTACTTCGATTCTGTAGGACTCTAATCCTTTCTCTTCGTTCATCTGCATAGGGTGTGTTGCAATATAGTCTCGAACTGGCCCACGCAGTGTTTTAGCGATATTATAAATCATACTAACAAATTTTCTTTGTGCCCCATTCAAGAGACCTTTGAGAACATTATGTTTAATCTGTCCTGCATACATGTCAACTTGAGCCGTGTACGCCTCTATGAATTCCTCTGCGAAAGCTTCGGCTTCTATTTGTCGATTGCATTCTGGACACTTCTTTTGTTCGCAATAGGTTTGTGCTGCCTCCATAGTAATTTTGGCTCTCCATTCTAAGTCTACACTCTGAAGTGCAGGTCCTGAGAAGAATTCTTTTAGTTCTGTTGGCATACATTCGGGTTCAGAATGCAAACTATCGGATGAACTTTCTACCTCAATGCCTTCAAGAACATCATCACAATTTGGAAAATTACAGGATGCCTGGTTTAGTGCACATTTATCAATTTTTTCTTCTATCCGATTCATGATACTATGAACTACATACGAAGGGGTTAAATTTCTAATCAATACAGTGTTTTATTAGAAATAGACAGAGTATCCTACAGTCGAATACAGGCAACGGCGTATACATATTTGTATCTATGAAACGGGTAGTTCACAGGCGATATGTTAATGGTTTCACAAATACGCTGAATGGTGCAAAGGGCTTTGGAGTGTAGAGAACAGGTCTGTATCCATGACATACCCCAACCAGTAGACCAATGATTAGTCCCGTTACGTGGGCTATATGGGCAAACCCACCCGCTCCGACACCCCAGTATCCAACTACAGCAATGCTAATACCAATGAACAATAGTACAGCAGTCTGCACTCTTAGCTTGAAAATGAAGAACAGTATTTCTGTTCGTGGGTGTATGAGAGAGTAGAATCCAAGAATTCCACAAATTGCACCTGATGCTCCGATTAATGGCATATTCATTGTATCAACTCCTGCGAGCGTAAATGCCTGTACTTGCACGTATGAAGCTACTAACCCAACAGAAATGAAGAATGCAAGGTACTTAAAACGGCTCTTGAATGCTTTGTGAATTACTCCACCAAACGATAGGAGAGCAAGAGTGTTGAACAACAAGTGGACAAAGTTGGCATGTGTAAACATACTAGTGAACCATTCGTACCACACGGGGTCAGAAATATTCACTCCAAACACATATACGAAGTCACGGTAGGTCTGACCATTCACTATTGCAGAGATATGGAATAAAAGCCAGATAGCAACAAAGCTTCCTGCAAGCCCCAGAGTAGTCCCTGTAACAGCCATCTCAGGGATTTCATCTTGAGATGATGATTGTGGATTTCGATGATAATTCGAATAGATTTCCTGAGCAGATTCAGAACTGATTTTTGCAGATTCTGCCGTTAAGTTCGAACCCTCGATTGCGGCATGGGTAGATATATCAACTTGAGGGAGTTCGGATTGTTCCGATGTATTAGGGTGTGAAACGTTTGTAGGCATGTATTAGTCACCTATCCGCTGTATGCTACAGATTAATCTGTAAGGGTATGTAAAACCACCGTTTTCCTTTTGAATTCAAACTAGTTCCTTAGCAATTTCAGATGGCGAGAATTAGTGATGACGTGTTGGGTAATAAATGGCAATTTTCGGCCATAGTGTCTGTGTCCCAGTACTCGGACTTGCAAACTGTTCAACGGCAACACCCGTATTCCCCAACCCATTTTGATGCAAATACTGCTCTAGATTTGATTCTAGTGCTTTCTGTTCTCCATACTTATTCGATTTACATAATTCCATTGTTATCCGAAGGTCAAACAGAACAACATATCCTGTATCGAATCCCCATCGATTAGCGCTATCAATTGGAATATAGCCACCAGGGATGAAATTATCATTTGGTGCTTCTATCGGTTGCACTTTTTCTACATCAGGTTGACGCCGCAGTACATCACTAATCTGTTGAAATGCGTTCGATACCGAGCTAGGTACAGATGATTGTGCCATGTATAAACATCACACTATGAGGCTAAACATGTATTGATTTAGCAACCAGATGTATTTCGTTGACTTTATGTGAACAGACGCCAGATTCTCGTACATGGCCACGTATAGTCATACGGTACAGGGACTCTACATTGACACAGAAAATGCTAAACGACTCACAGAAGATACATCCCCAAAAGTTGTAATTGAAGTTGAGCTTATTTCAGATACAGGCGAGGTAGATAACATCGAAACTATGGAGTACTATGTTCTCGGCGACGACCTTCTCGTACTATCGAACAGTTCACAAGAGACAGTAGCATATATCATCAATGACACAGCTTATGGTGAAGGCCATGCTGCTATTCGAGATGACATCCATAGATTTATCGAATTAGAAAAGAACCAAGGGCGAGGTCATGATATGCGACTCAGTGCAGAGAAAATCCATCCAAGTATCGAGGTTTCTTTTCCAATCACTATCAACCGAGAAACACCAGGAATGGCTTCTGTTAATCCGACCAACGCTAGCAACTCGTGAATTAATAAGGGTAACAGTTGGAATATTATCCTCGACCGCAGATAAAATCGAGTTAAGAACGTGCTCGAAGATGTGATATGCTTTTCTGAATCTTTGCACCATCAGTCTCCTGTACGGGTATCAGATTTAGAGCTTGAGTAGCCACGACTAACAAAAATGTTGTTTGAGCCGTGCTACTTGGTAGTCCGAATATGTAAACAGCGATAGGAATAATCAAGATAGGTATACACCCAAACACAGGACCTAACAATGAGATTATAATCTGTTCTTTTGGGTCAGGACTATTTTTAGTACGGACAAAGTATCCTTCATATGCTGAAAATCGAATCTTGAGTACGTCGTTTTTGTAGGTCCTATGAGCCATGTAGTGCCCAATTTCATGAGTTAACAAGCCTAAAAACACGAGTATTAATGCAAACAAGCTAAAATAATATGTGAATCCTGCTGCAATGACGAGAAGAAGGCAGGCGCTGACCACTTCTTTTAGATTCGTTGGCAATACACGAATCTCAATATCAGTTCCATTTCTATTCCATAAAACCATTTTATATAAATTATTAGAAAATAACATTATAAATATTCTTAGAATGGTATGTATAATTAGGCACCAACCAGCAACCGAAATACAGCCATAAGTGCTTCTGTGAAGTATTCTGGTTGAAGTGACGTATTTTCTACTAACCATTTGAATCCACCTCGTAGATTATGACTTATTACATCAGAAACTACTTTCTCAAAGACCCCGACAGCCACCCCGCCACTTGCTAACAGTATTTTTGCATCAAGTGTCCCATCGCTGTGTTTTGCAACTTCTCGACAGAAATCATCGAGGCGTTGGTCGACCCAGACTTCTATAGACATTTTAATCATGTCATCAATATAATCAACATAATCATCAGCTGTGAGACCACAATCCCAGTGCTCATCATGTTCTTTCAATGCAACATATACTGTGTCACGGAACATTGACCGATTCTTATTCACTTTATGTTCGACGCGCTCTTTAAGGTCACTTCGAAATTCTTCAAATGAGGAATCACTATCAAGATAATCCGCAGCATCCTGACCTTCCTCCTCAATATCTACATGCTCGCTAATTTTTTCTCGCGTGTTTTCACTGGCTTTAGAGACGCTATCTATGGCTGTACGCCCATCCCTATTATCACAGGAACAATCCTCATCTTCATTTTCGTTATACGTTAACGTCACCTCCAATCCATCAAGCGTTTTGGAGGCAGCTTGTGAAATAGACATATAAAGAATACTATGATAGGTACTCCTAAATTAATTTGGATTTATACTGATTTAGCTTCAAAGGAGTAAAACTTATCCAGTTATAAAATCATAGTCTTATCACATGAATGTTATTTACGAAACTGACCCTACCTGGGTTAAGAAAGATTACAAATCAATCGTAAATGAAATTGAGGGGTCAGAGGGTGAGAAATTAGTCAAGAAAGCCGTATATAATGAAAAGTTCCTGCTTATTTTATCAGAAGGGGACCCAGACCCATTGGACTTTCAAGAACTAATTAGTGGTTCAATTGCTAACAACGCTGAAGTACCCATCGGGTTTTCCATATATGAAACAGAAGACCAGGATTCTCTTTTCGCATCGACGATAAAGCGCTACTCAGAAGAACCAAAAGAGTACGTCCTCGTTTACACTACAGGTCTAGGATTAGATGAGGAAATAGGGATTCTTGCACGAGAGCTCCTTGATTTAATAAACGCTAAAAGACTTGACGACGACCCAAACACCATAGCAGCCGCAGCTGTTTCTATATCTGCTGAATATGAAGGTGTCGACGTAGATATATCAACGTTAGCAGACGTAGCTCATACAGATACCCTCTCATTGAAACCCTGCCGAAATACTATTATCAAAAAATTAGAAAACCAGTGAATTTATTGATATATTCAGACTATTATTTCAATCGGTTACGTTCGAGCCATTCTTGATGTTCTCGCTCTAAATTTTCGATTACAATCTCTAAATAGCCCTCCAAAGCAAAATAGCGTGCCTTATATCTGTAAATTAAATTCCGACCTTCATCTGTTGGCCACGAGAAGCTGTCGTCATTCCGTTTCACATGCTTGATTGTTTCTAAAGCATACTCCGTATTCTCTATTGCGGCCCCAATCGTATTGCCATTAGCATCATACTGCATCATAGCTGCCTGTAATTGAGCTTCCGTACGTTTCAGTAGCTCTACTAACGTTCTATCTCTTACCTCCCGTATTGGTTTTGTGGACCATGATTGAGCACTGTCCAGCGCCGCACGAGTATTTGATGGGTGGTGAAGAAAATACTCTGAGCGATAGCGTTCTTCCATATTATAATTATGAACGTTAGATGATAAATAACCTACTATTTGATAGGATGATAAAAACATATGAAATTGATAGGCTGTAGAACATCGTAGAGTATAAGTCAGATGACTCCGTTGTATACAGTGAAGACAAACACGGCCTGCCTGAGTAGCTCAGCCTGGCCAGAGCAATTCCCTTGTAAGGAATGGGTCGAGGGTTCAAATCCCTCCTCAGGCTTCATTCTCAAAAAGTTCTCATTTTCAGTTCTCGTTCCCGAAGTTTGAGATTCTGCAGAACCTGTGCTTTCAAACCTTAATTCTATTCGACTCAAAGTATCGAACCTCGTACTGTGAATTGTACGCTCCAGTTCGAACTACTAACAACATCATTCCGTTACATGGTTATTCAAGAATAAGATGAATAAGAGTAATACCCAAAAGGTTATTTATTATTCAATTTTAAAGTATACATAATGACTGGGCAAGAAGAACTGCATGAAAATACGACGTATATTGATAATATTCAAGGAACAGATGTACAAATAGTAGCTACTCACGAAGAAATACTTCGACTCGGTGGATTTGAATGGCATCTTCATTTACTGGTGGATGGAGTCTCTTGTGGAAAGATACCTGGTATCGAAACAGAGAACGATGTTCAAGAGTTAATTGATGCTATTTCATCAACACAGTGTGAATCATACTCAACTATCGAGCAGTGGTTTTTCTGTACGGCGCTTCAACACCTCCGAGAGTCTACAGAAAGCTAATCTGTGCGACAGTCCGAACACGAAGAATACTTACTAGGTTGATACCAGCCATTCTCGCAATCTGTACAACGTTGCAACCCTTTTTCTTCGACGAGGCAGTCCCAACACATTGGTTTGTTCGGTTTGTGGAATTGCTCTCCACACTTACTACATCGTCGGTTTCGAGTCCGTTCTTCTTGAAAATGGCAGGATTGACAAATTGTAATAGTCTCTGTCATCGATATGTATTCCTTCATCAAATTTTCAAAATGCTTTTCGAACGCCTTTTTCGACTTAGATTTGTTTGATTTTAACCACTCTGCCTTAGCCTCATAAAATTCATAAGTAACGTATGGCTTTGTATCATAGCTCCTATCTTTCACTACTTCTGAACCTCTAAGCACACGAGGATTATCAAACTCGGACTTACATTCATTACATCTATACGTCGGTTCCTTCGTTTTCCTCTCATAATAAGAGCGTAGCCCACAGGACGGGCATTCAGCGCGGTCTTGTGTGTACGACGCGTCGTAGCTGGTTGAGTCAATGAATGCGGCATCCGTTGCATGAATCCACTCACGACTCCACTGTGGAGTTCCTGAGGTGTGATGTATCTGTAACGGGTCGTCATCATTTCCACACCATTCGCATTCATCCTCTAAATGTTTCTCACGCTGCTCAGCCCACTCTGTGGTTTGCCACGGGCGAAGACTACCTTCATTCTCCTCGAAAAACTCATCTAACGTCTTGTCTCGAATACGCTCAAGTGTGTCAAATGGCTCTGTCACACTAATGTCTAACGAGTCGGTAAGTAAAAGCATTGTACTAATATCTGTGAACTACCTCGGGGTCGAGCCCTGAGACACTCTCCCTCGCTATCTATAGAACACATAGACAATTTTAACTTGATGTAAACTAAGACAGTAACTAATGAGTCAAGAAACGCTCACAGAGAACCCTACAGAATCAGCTCCTGTCTGTGAATTAAGAGCCGAAGCTTCAGACACACAAGAAGCTACTATTGCAGACTACGCTGTATTCATCTCTGGTGTAGATGATAGTGATTTTCAGCCAGGTGGAGGGTACTTTGAACGACTAGTCTTTGACTGGGTTCAGAAAGGCCATTTCAGAACGGAATTAATCCTATTTATCGAGTCAAAGTTCACGGAGCGTCGATTTCCTATTCGGCTAACAGACAACGTTGCTAAAACCCTTGTCAAGGCTACAGACGCATCCTCACTTACAGAGCTCTGTGGAGAGTCTATCTCGTATTCGATTGAAGATAAAGACACCATTCGCATCAACGATGAATGTTCTGTTATAGTGAGAGATGTTAGTGACCCAGAATGGGTTGAATACAGTCGGAAGCGCCATTCAATTCAAAAGAATATTGGATTGACAAGTTATAGTAGCGTGGTCCAGAAATTTGATGACAAACTACTCAGTGCTTATTACGAGGAAAGGGTCGCAGGGCTAGCTAAAATCACGTCTGTAAAGCCACACCCAGAAGATTAACCAGAGGAAATCCATATCACTGTTAGTTCTGGCCCTGAAGAGTTAGATTTCACACTTGATTTACCTGACCTCTACGATGAATCTCATGTGACAATTAGATTTGTCAACGAAGTTGGTGGAGGCTCGATTAAAGGATTAGATGGTGCAGAGGTCCGATTAGTTCCGCATGAGAAAATTGAAACAACACCTGGAATCCAGCATGGGTTAGCCTTAGCAACTCCAACACAGAATACGGCCACAAAAAACTCCAACTCGCTCATTAAGGATTCAGAGTTACTTTCAAACGTGGACATACCGACAGCCACAATCGCCTGTATGTTTTACATCATGGCGATTATGCACCTAATTCTTGCAATATCATCAAATGGTGTAATGTGGTTTATCCTCTCATTAGTTATGTTCCTTTCTGGAGTAATGTGGATGTTGAGCGCCTCGAATCATAACAATTTATAGTTCTGCAAGAACTGTTGTTGGCTATGAAAACAGTTATCGCGGGTTCTCGAACTATTACGGATGAAACTGTGGTTTATGACGCTATTACAGAAGCTATTAGAGACAAGGATTTTGAAATCACAGAAGTCGTATCAGGTACGGCTGAGGGTGTCGATACGATTGGTGAAAACTGGGCTGAGAAGCACGATGTCCCAATTACGAGGTTTCCTTATGAGGACTTCACTGACGAAGATAGTACAAAGCCCGCTCCGTTAATTCGAAATGACAAGATGGCAGAGTATGCTGACCAGGCTATTATTATCTGGGATGGCGAAAGCAATGGTTCAGAATACATGCTAAATAAATCACGTGAAGAAGACCTCAACATCCATCTAGTCCGAACAGATACTAGCAGGTTAGATGACTGGCTTTGATTCAAGAGTTAGCTAACAGTCACTGAGATTCGAGAAGTTCGTCGAGTGCCTTCGTGTTAGTCCACGAACTAAACGTCGACTCCGAATCGCCAGTGAGTTCAACGGACGAATCATCAATCATGCTAACCTCAATATCAATCGATTCGAAGGAATGTCTGAGAGCATCCCCGTCGATTAGATTCTGGAACCGAATCGTGTTCTCGTCAACACGCGTTCCGCGAAGCAGATACACGACAGCAGCGACTCGTCGTGTGAACGTGATGTCCGTTCGCTCTGCGTCATACAACTCCTCAAGCGCAGGATGAGGAGTAGTATTCAACTGCTTACGTTCAGACTGCGTCATATCGAACGTGTGTCGACCACAGAGTCCAAGATAGGGTTGAATCGCACTCAGGCGAGCTGAGTCATCAGCACGAATAATTAGCCGCGGTGTTCCGCGACCTTCTGGTGGGTTCACATAGGCACCGACAAGCCACGCCCCAAGGAGTGTGCTGGCTTCATCCTGTGTAAGTAAGGGATATTCACATTCCAGTGCGAAGTGTCGTCCGATGTTTGGCTCTTCTACACTGCAGGTTGGACACGTAAACGAACTTCGTGGCCCACCCGTAGGGAATGTCGTAGGATTAAGAATCGTTTGTTTCTGAGTGGGTGCATCCGCCATTGTGAAGACTTGCGTGTCTGCGTATTGCATCAATCTCTGATTGCAACGGACTGTACTTGAATGCATCGATTTGTATCATACAGGATGGAATGCTTGTATACTACATAATAGTAGTAATGTTAACTATTATACTATTCATTGGTAGTTATCAAAACTATTTTACTATGATTTAATAGTAAATTATATCTTGAATCTATTGATAACAGCCCGACCAATGAGAAATATGTTTCGAGGGCGTTCTCGAATTCTGCGATACGTGTACGATAACCATTCCTCACCATATGGTACATATTGACGTACGCGATAGTCATCTGCTAAGTCTCGTTGATAGTCTTCACGGACACCTCGAAGCATTTGTATCTCTGTTGTTCGGTTCTCTTGTGAGGCTGAGATAGCGGTTTGTATCATCGCTGAATCGTGTGTTCCTACAGCGACACGCCCATCAATCTCCTGCATTGATTTCTGAATAATCATTTTGTATTGCTCATCAACCGTCTCTGGGTTTGTATATGATATTTCAGGCGATTCAGAGTAGGCTCCCTTAACTAGTCGTATAGAAACATCGGAGTGATTAGACAGACGTTCAATGTCATCTGGAGTTCGTTTTAAATTTGCTTGGAGGCAGACACCTACTTGTCCAGGAAACTTCTCTATCAAGGAAATGTACGTGTCAAGAGTATCATCCACAGTCTCTGCAGACTCCATATCAATCCAGACAAAAATACCTTCATCAGAAGCTTTATCGACAATCCTTAACGCATTAGCCTCAAAAATTTCCGAGTTAATATCCCAGCCAAGCTGTGACGGTTTTAGAGAAATTTCTGCTGTAATGTCTCGTTCTGCAATGGCCTGAATTAGCTCACAGTATTCAGAAACGGCATCTTCAACGTCCCCTAATTCAGTATAATGCTCCCCCAGTTGATTCAGTATTGGAATTACGCCATCTTCATTCAAATGTCGGGCTTCAGTTAACGCCGTTGTAATTGTTTTTCCAGCGATGAACTGGTCTGCAACGGGTGGTATCATACATAAATCTATTACACCACGAGTAGAAAGAGGTTTTGCAATTACCATTAAAGTTATATGATGCGGCGTGCATCCTTTCGGAGTATATAATGACCGACTCGGCGGACCAATTCTCTCCTCTGCCTGTACCGTTTATTTTAAGCAACATGGTGTTCACCTTAGCATTCTTAGGGTTCGTGGTTGCACCAATTCTTGTTCCATTCAGTATTATCTATGGGGCGCTCACACTCACAGGAGGTGCTAGTGGTATGATTTTCATTTATATTATATTGTTTATCATTTCTAGTGCTATTGTAGGGGCTATCCTTGGAATACTTCGATACAGACGTGTGGCATACCACATAACAGATAATGAGCTTCAGGGAACGAAGGGGTTTGTATCCAAGAATCATAAGACCGTAGCTTTCAAAAATGTTAAACAAGTAGAGCAGATTCAAACACCATTTCAAGAACTATTCAATGCAGAAACTATTGTACTACACTTAGAAAGGAATGGAAAAGGGAATAAAGATACATGGTTTGATAAGCGATTTACTGTTTCTAAAGCTATTGATGATGACACTATTCAGATTGAAGACATCGAACAAAACAGCGGAATGTTCAATCAGATTCAACATAATATAGAATCTGAACAAGATGGTGACGACAGCGTAGAGTATGTAGAATTAGAGCAGGCTTCTTGACCTCACAGAGATGGTTTAGGAGCTGTTGCCCCACACGCATCACAACGAATTACTTCGACGCCTTGAAGTTCTTCGTAATGAGTATCTGGCGAGCTACATTGCTCACACAGAACAAACCCGTCAAGGTATTCGTCTAATGCTGAGTTTAAGTCAGACAGGTCAAACTCACCCTTGAAGCGTGCTCGTTCACTGGCATCAAGTGAAGCATTTGTTGCGAGTTCATCTTTAAAAAACGTCAAAAGCTCAGGGACTTCACGGTTCATGTACTTCGCCGTTGCTCTAAAGTTCTTATAGATTGTGAACGCGCCATCCTCCTGAATCTCAGGCTCAGGAGGTGAGAATCGACCCCCTCCATCACCAAGATTGGCCGTCTGTTCTAGAGCTCTATCAAGCATATCATCGTACTCCATGTTTACACAACACGCTTAGGAATCGTACTATAAAATTGTACCGTTCAAATCAACGAATGTCGAAAAATCTACAAAGAGTTGCCCATAGAGACGAGGTAGGTGGTTTAATGTACCAACCATTACACCGTCTCGTCCAATCAACTTCAGGCTCATCTTGTATCAGCTTAATCGATTGGTATTCTAATTCATCAATGCTCTTCACATCAAAGTAATCAATCAGCGAAAGTAAATCTGAATCTGTGTCGAGCGTTGGCTTATCAAATGTGAACTCTAAGACGGTTTCATGGATAACATCCTCCACTTCTACTACCAGTGTGGCATTTGTATCTACTTTACACTCAACAATCGTAGCGCAAATCGGGCGGTCTACATGGATACAGTGTTCAACCAACTCGTTCTGTATCTTCTTTGAAGAACTTTTCAGGTGACGGACTAGTTCACTAATCGGTCCAACTGTAGGGTTTTCTGATTCCTCCATTTCACTCAGTAGTTCGTCTACGTGTGATTCAAAGAAATCTGGTTCTAATAACACCTTTTCGGTATCAAAACAATTTATATCTTCCATCGGATGAAGTTCTACAGATAAGTTATCACGGACTATTTGAGACTTCTTAGTATCAAATGGGATAGTTTTCTCACGCCCTCTGAAACGTACACCATCATCATCCAGTTTTATTTCAACTTTATCAGGGAAAGATACCTGAATTTCCTTGTCGATTATGTTACTTATCGATATACTATCCGAGAAGACATTATACAAATCTACTGGCGTTTCAAGTAGAGCGTAAATTGTTGTATCTCGTGTAACAAGATTCAGTTCGGCAATAAAATAACAATCTACACCAAAGACATAATTAATGCTATTATATGTATGGTCGGTTGTCGCAACTCGACCGAGGGACCAGTGTTTCGAGTAACGTGAATTTTGCGTCCGCAAATTCACTATGGGGAATGTGTGCACAGCTTCAAGTTCGGCAGTTAGATACCCTTGCTCGTTTTCTATCCTACGGATTGCAAGAAACTCATTTAATTGCTCCCTCTCGGATTTCTCCTCTGTTTCAGATGACAGAATCTGTTGCGTTGTTTGGCTCATATCACACAGTCCCTCGTGTACTATACTCAACTACAATCCACCTACCGTTAAAGATTACGAATTGAAAAATGTCAGTACTACATTAAGGAGAGTATCTTTTGAGTTCACCTGAATCAGTCCCAACAAAGACAGACCCATCAGTAACAACAGGGTCAGATTCTCGGACGCCGTCTGAATCAATATCCCACTGCATTGCTCCGTTTCCAGGGGCAAAACTGGCGATGACATCATCTCCGTACGTTACAATTACGGAATTATCTGTGACTGTTGGATTACTCACAGACTCTTCAGACCCGCCAAAGTCATCTGTTAAGTCTCTGTCCCACGCTTGTTCACCGTCGTCAACCTCAAAGGCAGCAAGCGAACCATCATCCGAACTTGCAAATATTGTATCACTATCTAAACTGACCTCACTGGCTGCGAATCCATCAAGCTCCACGCTCCAGAGTTCCTCCCCATCAACGGTTAACGCGTGAATTTCATCTTCAAGGAGAACCACTACTGTTTCATCATGTATGGCGACATCCTTGGCTTCGGAATCGTAGGCCATTTCCCAATCCTCAAACTCTGTGTCAATGTCTACAGCTACAACACCTGTCTCTGTTCCGATTATGACCGTATCCTCACTTACAGCGGGTGGCGTAGTTGCTGAATCACCGCTATAGTTCCATGATTGGTCCCCTGTCTCAGCGTCAAATGCTTGCAATGTCCGTGATGACGACGTTACAAGAACATCGTCTTCAATTGGAACAGGGTCAGACAGCTCGCCGTAGTTTGTCTCTTCCCTCCACTGGACATCTCCTGTCTCAGGGTCAACGTTCGCTAAGACGCCATCTGTCGTCGATACAAAGACGTTCTGTCCTCTGACTGAAGGGCTGGTCTCAATTTCGCCATCAATAGGTGCTACCCACTCATCTTCTCCTGAATTCTTGTCGACCATCAAAAGGTCACCGAGCGAAGTTGTTGCGAATACATACTCCTCAGCAACAACAGGTGATGCAATCGTTGCGTCTGAAACATCTAAAACCCTCCAGTCTTCCTCTGGTGGCGAGGTCGGCGGTGACTCTGTTGTCACGCCGCTCTGGTTCTTTGAACTAGCTCGCATTTGCCAAGATGGACTAATCTCTATCTCGTGTGTTACTTCTGGATTATCGTCGTTTCCAAACCCATCTCCTACGTTCGTTACATCTCCTTCCACAATCCCGTAACTTGGGCTCATCGAGTATGCTGTATACTTGTACAAATCGTCCTCTTCTGTTTCTGTGAAGTCATCACGTTCCAGTGTTACACCTGAATCAAGCTCGACAGTTAGGTTTTCTGCAGGTCTATCTGTATACAGAACAGTTTCAAATGCCAAATCAAACCTGCTCTCCAACATGAAGTCTTCAACTTCTGGTACGCCTGTTCCTGATACATTTATTGGTGTAGTAGTATTACTCAATCTGTTCCCAGCTTCATCACTGACACCCTCTTCCGTCACTGTGAGATTTGCAGTAGTTGTACGAATCTCTTCATCCAGTTCGATTTCTACAACAGAATGCGTTTGATTCAACGTTTCAGTAGATGTGTTATTTATCTCGCTATCCGTAACAGAGAACGACTCTGTTGATACTGTACTGTTATCCAACCCAGTCCCCATATCAGTAAGTTCAACAGAGACTATATCGTTCTCATCATTCGTTGTTGCATTATGAATCTGAGGGGGTGTCTTATCTACATCATCTAGGGTTTTATTGTAGTCCGATTTTTCATTGCCTGCTTCATCTTGTAGAGTTTCCTCTAATGTGAGTGTCTTCTCTTCAGCATCCAGTGATTCATTCAGCTCTAATTGGAGTGTATTAACTTCATTTGTAGAAACAAATGATGCATTTGAAATCGTTGCGTTTGAAAGACTGAATAGATTTTCAGGGTCGTCAGGTATATCAAGACCACTTCCCTTTTCTGTAATGTTTATATCAATGGTCTTGTTGTCAACAACCGATACATTTGTCACCTGTGGTGGAACACCATCTACATCCTCTATCGTAACTGTAGATGCGTTATCATCCTCACTTGTGAGTTGATTTCCGTGTATATCAGCAATGTATTCGTCTTCAGCAACTGATATTGTCGTATTTTCTGCCTGGATAGGTTCATTAAGCTCTGCCGTCATAAGAATTTCCGAGGAATTTTCAGGGGTGGATGGACTAATATCTGTGAATTCCCCGTCATCAATATCGAACGTGTCGTTTGTAACTGTCTCACCATCAACTTCCGACATTTCGTCCTCCACAACAAAACTCAAGTTCGTAGAATTAACAGCTGTCCCATTACGAAGGACAGGAGAGGTCCCATCGAACGTAACGTTTGTAGACTTTGCCTCATCAACTGAGGTATCAGCGTCTACGCCACCATCAACAGTGATTTCGTACGTTCCTGTTTCCCCAGGCTCGTAGTCTATTGTATAACCTGACTCAGCTGACCCGTTAACATCAGATTCTGAAAATTCTGTCTCTGTATCTTCGCCTTCAATCAGTACATCAATAAGTTCAAGTTCAGACGTTGAATTGAACGAAGTGTTTATAGACTGTTTTTCCTGGGTTGCAGTTAGATTCTCAAGTTCCGCAAGCTCATCAATTTTCACCGTTGTGTTTGCAGTATCTGATACACCATCAACTGTCATCACTTCAACCATAACTTCATGTTCGCCTTCTTCTTCGAATCGATGATTAACTGCAGGCTCATCCAGTGCTTCGAACTCGAATTCACCATCTCCTGTAAGGTCAAAGCTATACAGCAACTCCTCGTCATCAGGTGCCGATGACTCACTAGCATTTATTTCTACAGGAGCACCCACCCGTTCCTCATACTCAGGAGAACTCGACGTTATTTCTGCTTCAGGAGATGAATCAAGCACATCCGCAATAAACGGCGCTGCATAGGATGCACCTGCAATTGGAATACCAATAATCACCCCGATAATTAGCAGAAGCATGATATAATCTGCTGGGCCATTGAATCGAACGACATACGGCCCTATCTTTAGACCACCCATTGTTGTTATGTAATTTAATTTATATAGTAATATATGTTTTCATTCACCAACTAGCTCCTGAACCAACTCAAATCCAATCGAATATCGATATATGTGTGAATCCTGTGATTCAAAATCCTTTACCTTTTTAGTAAGTGAGTTCGTGGACTTCTACATGAATGTTCCCGAACCCATCGTTGACATGTATAAGAAAAAATTTGTGAAGAACGTCGAATACTACCTTGGCGTTCTCAAGGAGTATGAGGAACAACAGGGTAAAGGATGCAGAGAATCGGTTCTGAAAAGATACGACGATGAATTAGACCGCTTGTCTGATGAGTTGGTTCATACCGCACGTGTTATCGGTCACGCGGAAGACCCTCCTGTATTCACATTCGAGTCGTGGGAGCATATTCGCGAATTCTATTTCTGGTGTATTCGCAATAGCGATGCGGAAGAAAATCTCCCTTTCGACCATACCGTCGATATTGACCCTGATTTTAGAGAATTCTGAATAACAAGCTTTTATAGTACAGGTATCGAACTCTGATGTATGTGTGATAGTACCCTAGATAGCAGTTGCACGTTTTGCCAGATTATTACAGGAGATGAACCCGCAGAGGTGAACGAAGAATCAGACGATTTCATAGCTTTCGCTGATGCTTTCCCTCGGAGCGAAGGGCACACGCTTGTATGTCCAAAGACACACGTTGAACGTATCGAAAATCTTGATTCGACAGTTGGGTTCTTCGAATTTGTGGATGAAGTTCACGATGCGATTCTAGAGGAGTATAATCCAAAGGCAACGAAACTTCAAATCAATAACGGACGGGCTGCAGGTCAAGCAATTCCACACGTACACTGCCATATTATTCCTCGATACTAACGTTCACCAATCCCTCACAAAACGACGTTTTCAATTGCTCTAATTGTATCTACCACATAGGGATTGTCAACTTCATCTCGTTCGAACCACGTAGGTGGCTCCGTTTTCATGCGGTCTGTATCTTCGTCATAATATCTGGACTTATCGAACAGAACCGCATCAACTGCACCATCTGACACGCCAAAGGCCCGTACTCGTCTCGCTACGTCATCGTAGTGACCTGGCGTGCATCCTATGCAGAGAAACATGTCCTTCTCTGATGGTGCCTCATAGGTATCTGACGCAAAACGTAGTGTTATTGGTGGCTGTTCAGGGATAACATTCTGACGGCAATTCTCGCACTGATGAACCTGTTCTGAGGTGGCCTCCTTTCTTGGGGTGAACGAATCATACGACTTTTCGGGTTCTGGTGGCGCGTTCTCTATGCTCTCGTCTTTGAATAAAAATGAAATATGTGCCTTTCGACCCGCGCCATCAACCTGAACTTCTTTGGGTTCAAATTTGTTCGTGAATCCTGCTAGCGCAGGTAAAAGTGCGCAGTTTAGGTCCTGACTTGAACCAACGATGTAGAATATGTGGTCCGATTTTCTTCCTGAAGGGTCAACGTTTCGCGTATAGTATACGGACATCTCCGTGGGTGAAACATCCGTTATCACCTCTCGTAAGGTATTATAAATCTGCGTCGCGTTCATACATTTCAATTCGGGAACCAGACATTAGTAGCTTCCGTTTTGAGCTTATTCTGAGATGAGGAGTTATAGTCTAGGAGTGTAAAGTACATAATATGACGGAGTCCAATCAACCTGATGAAGATAAGTCTGTTAAGCAGACAGATGAAACAGGCACAGGCGAGGAAACAAGTGACTATGTTGAACGCGGAGTGGAAGAGTTTGAATTTAGAGATGACGTTTCTGCGTTTCTTCGGAGGAACTTCCCACAGATTCAGATGCATGGTGGAGAATCAACCATCGTAGATGCCGACCCTGAGGATGGCTACGTAGAAATTATTCTTTCAGGCGCGTGTAGTGGCTGTGGTATTTCACCTATGACTACACAGGCTATTCACCACCGAATGGTTAAAGAACTCGATTCGGTCGAAAATGTTGTGATTCATACAGGCATGGATGGTGCGAATAGTACTCAACCCTCATTCCCGAATTCTGTAACTGATGATGACGATGATGATAATAAATTTCAAGCACCATTTTGAGAGAGATGCATCAAGAACCAGAATATATTAGATTTTGTAGATAATACCTAATCAGACGAGGCCAAAGAAAATCGCTCCGATACCGATAATTATTGCAGGTACCATCGCATCACTGACTTCGACTTGGTACTCTCCTGCTGTTCCGTATCCTAGAATATAAACGCTCCATGCAACAGTGACTAGTAGCAACAATATCGTGCCTACGCCCATTGGGTCACTTTGTGCGGCTTCGAATTGTGTTTCCATTGCAGCCGTATCTGAGCCATCGAATGTGTATTGAGAAAGTTCGTGGCGTATATTCACATAGGTTAGTGGAGCAAAAAGAACGTTTGGCGCATAAGCCCATCCAGCAACGGCAATTGCGTCACCGAAGCTATTCTCTGACTTATGACGACCTCCACAAAGATAGTGCAGCAGTGCTGCGATAATCAGAAGAACAATAATCGATGTAATAATATAGAGAAATGCCGTTGTAATCATTAATTCACCCATAGCACTTTCGATGCCTGCTGGAGCATCTTCAACCTGCCCAAGAAGAATTGATACAGCCGACCATAGTAATGCAATTGTTGTTATCACATATACAGCAAATACACCCAATCCAGGGAAAAATGCATCATAAGTATGTTCAAAATATTCTTTTGGTCGAATAAGAGGTGTTCTGGGCGATTTTCTACTCATACTTACTAATTATATGGTGTGGTGAAAAGTCTTATTGTGCACCGCCTATGTTCGGAACGACTCTCCACAACCACATTCTGATACGACATTCGGATTGTTAAAAGTGAACCCCGTGTTCTGCAATCCGCTTTTATAATCCAGAACACTACCACTGATATACTTGTTACTTGCAGGGTCTATTATACAAAGCAGACCCTCTTTACGAAACGTTACGTCGTCGTCTTCTGGCTGGTCAAATCGAAGCCCATACGAGAGTCCAGCACACCCGCCTTGTTGTACAAATACGCGAATACCCCAGTCTTCCGTCGATACCTCTTCTTGGTCTTCAAGCAAGGAAAGAGCCTGCTTAATAGCACTATCCGTTACGGAAAATGGTTCTTCTGTTTGCTCTGATTCACTCATTATATTATAGAACGGACTCCACTCGTAAAAGCATTAGTCAACTTATTACGATTCCCCCGTCTTTTTCTTTTCTTCAACAGCATCAACCATGTTTACGATAATCTCCATAGTACTCGGAGTTGTCTTTGGTGCGGGCTCTAGTTGAGGTGTTCCAAGAGGCGCTGGCTCATGTGGATAGTCAGACATTTTGGGAGGTCCGCTCCGCCACGCTTTGAACTGTTTTGCTAGTTTCAGATGTGCTGCACCGATAGAAATTAGTACACCATTCATCAGCACGTGAATAATTAGTGCTTCGAGAAGCATCCCTTCAAGCAGCATTACTCCATAGAAAACGCCAAACGGAGCAATAATGAGTTTCCTATCACTATGCATCCATACCCATGCTGCAGTGAAGACCAGTGCAATTACAAACGTTATGGCTGCACCAATAACACCTCCAAGCACAAGCCCAATTCCAAGAATAATCAGGTAAGGGATTACACGAAACACAGCTTCTTCAAACAGTGGTGCAATAATTGCCGTCAAAGTTCCTACGACAGCAAACTCTTTCCACCCGCCATTCTTGAGAACAGCCTCTACAGCATTCTCTATATCTGTGTCTCCACCTTTGATGAGTTTTCGAACAGCAGCAATTGCGATTGCTACACACACGAAACCGACGTACGTGAATAGAAGCGAGCTAAGTCCTTGCTGTGGGTTGTGTAGCACAAATCCCACTACAGCGACGTGGAAGACAATCCCATATGCAAGAAGAGACCCGACTAACATTCCGATGTACAACAAGGTCTTCTTTCCGATAGTAGTCTGTGACGAACGGCTTGAATCAGTTGTGTTTACAACACTCGTGTATCACACGACTCGATACGAGTTTGTAAGTGTACTGATTTCGATTAGAGCTACAGTATCTTCGGCTGGTAGTCTTGTTGAGGCACGTAATAAGCCATCATCCGTGTCAGATTTACAGTTCTCGCCACATCAGCGAAGCAATGGAGAATCACGCCTGAATAATCCTCATCCATGAATCCTGTGACGGCTTCCCCACTATCATCATAAGGGTCGAATGGCTCGAATACTTCAAGTTCAAATGGTAGGCTCTGACGCCATGATTCATCATGAAGCTTATCCTCAATAACATACTTGTGAATATCATCAAGCGTTGAAGCTTCCATAGTACCAATAGAGCGTCCCGTCTGTTCATGCCACTCAATAAGCATACTCTCATTGTAATCACGCTCACGTATTTCTCGAACTAACTCATTTTTCGAGAGCTTATCATACGGGATTCCAAGGCTCTTATCATCAATAAACTGCTCCAGTTCGGGCTTGTTAAACGAGCCTGGATTTTCAGGATTCACGTCAGCAACGTTATTCTCCTCAACCCATGCCGATAACATATCCTCAGTAACGGCACTATTTTGCTCGACAGCACGGACAACTTCTGCCTTTTTCATTTTCCCGTAGTGAATATCGAATCCCATATCATCGACGAACTGTTTTACGTCAGCAAGTTTCATCGACTCCAGTCGAGGTTCAGCCTTAACTGTGGTATCAAATCTATTCTTTTGCGAGAGAACTTCATACGAGTCCGTATACCAGTAGCCACGGAACGCCCATTCTACACCATTACGGAAAAACCGTGTTCGAAGGAACGGTAGGTCAAAGTCCGTATTTCCACGGTATGTTTCTCCATTAAACGCCGTTAACACGGTTGAATCGCTCGTGTGCGCGTTTAAGTAGTCTGAGAGATTTTCCAGAAGAAGTTTCTCTGATTCACATACATATAGAACAATATTATCCAATCCGCTACCCTCGACAATATCAGCATGAATCGAATTACAATCTACATCAGTATTACCATCAGTATTCAACCAGATATGATACTGTTCGTCGTTATGTAGCACGACGTTTGTGACAAAATCCCCTTCGCTGGCCTTGAAACCCGTTGTTTCAATGTCGAACGGGACGAAATCCAGCTCATCAGGCCGATAATCGAAGAATTTGCGTGTCATTTTCTTACTGTAATATACTTATCCCGTGTATGTAAACCTTTTCAATTGAACTGACAGCACTTCGTAGGTTTTACATACCTCTACCCCGAAATTTGAACTAAGATGAGTGACACTGTTCCTGACCTGAGCGACGAACCTCCTGAGGTGCGGGGTATGTACCCAGGGGCATACTGGAATGAAGATAGAGATGAAAAGCGCGAAGAGAGAAAAGCAGAACTCAAACGTGAACTTCCTGATGCTGATATTGTCGGAATTGTCGACTCCGACAGCGATGGGCTTGCTTGCGAAGTTGTCCTACATGAAGCCTATCCTGACAAGAATACCGTCGTACTACAAGGGAACGGTGGTGAATATGGATGGGAGTTACCCGAGTCTGTTTCATTCGTCGGGAGGTATACTACAGCCGATACAGACGTAATTATTGCAGACCTTGCTCCTGATGCACAATTTTCCTCTTTCGTTGCCAGTGTCAGTATGGTAGATGCACCCGTCTCTATTTATGACCATCACGAGTGGTCATGGTCGGCTCGGCAAAGTATGGAGCTTGTAGCAGATGAAATCGTTATTGGAGACGATAAATGCGCCGCCCAGGTTCTTCAGGAGGAACGGTATCCTGACGCTGACGACCAATTACTCGAATTTCTCACAGTGACTGCCGACCACGACCTGTGGCGGAAAGAAGACGAACGTTCGGATTACCTATCTACACTTGCATTTACGTTGGACCGTGCTGAGTACGTTGAAGCCGCACGCCAATATGGTGCGGATATGATTGAAGAAAGTGACCGACTTAGACAGCGCTACGAGTTAGCTGAAGAAGAATCTGAAGAACGAGCTGAATTGGCAATTGAACGCGCAGATTGGGAAGAAATTAATGAACATACCGTTGCCATCACCTACTTTGCCTGTCACCAGAGTCGTGTAGGTGATAGGCTCCTTACCCAAGGTGCAGACCTCGCCGTAATCATTCAGCCAACTCTGAAACTCAGTTTCCGCTCGGCTGACAACCTCGACCGCTGTGCGGAACTTGCACGAGGACTTGGTGGCGGTGGACACGCAACTGCCGCTGGTGCGCCTCTCTACCGTCATATCGACGCCTCATTCGAAGAGACCTGGGAAACAGAAGGTGCAGAAGCAATTCACTTTATCAAAATGTACCTCCGAAACAATCTGTGAATAGCTGCTGATTCAATTTTCACAATAGTTATTGTATAGTACACTAAGCAATATGTAGAGACTAATGAAAGCAGTGTACCGATTACAGGGTTGTGGTGGCGGAGACTGGAAAGCTGTTGCACTTCTTCAAAATGGGTCTACCGTAACTCCGTACACAACAACCTGCGAGAGAGTAAGTCATCCGACAGAAGCGAGAGAAGAAACTGCTCGTGAAATTCTCCCGTTTCTTTTGAGTCACGAGCCAGAAGAGTTGATTCTCTATACCGATACAGAGAAACCACATTCCGTTGTTCCACATCTCTCATCAGACGTTAAATCCGCATATGATGATACACAGCTCCTTATTCGGGAACAATATAATCCACAGAGCACAGATGAAGCCGATGACTTGTGGACTGTATCTCAATTTCTCTGGTTTGATGGGAGGTATAACGGAGACCCGACGGTTCCACCAAAACCACCATATACCGTCTACACAGACGCTTCGCTTTGGGATGCCGATGAAGACCTTTCTGCATCTGTTGGTTTCCTTGTTATCGGAGAAAATGGTGGAACATACAGTGCAGGAAGCCCCACACCAGAAACGATTCAAGATAACAATGTCGCTGAGTACTACGCCGTTCTCGCGGCACTCCAAGCACTCCCTGATGGCTCGACTGTCCACATTAAGACCGACAGTCAGAATGTATCATCAATAATGAACGACCACATTGCAGACCCCTCGTTTCCTATCATCCATAATCTTCGGGCTGCATTGGACCGATTTGACTCACCTAAAATCGAATACGTTTCTCGAAACTGGACAACAGTAGCTGATGCGCTTGCCGAAGTCGGTCGAGCACGCCCATTAACCGTTGGGACGCTTCCACGACTCGCAAAAAAATAGTTCACAACTTTATCCAAGTAAGTACTTGAGTTTTGGATATTTCTGGACAATACTAAGCTCTTCTAAGTATGCATCTAAACCTGCAATTCGTCCAGCTGCAAACGCGCCTAATACAAGGAACAAGAACGCATATATCAGCGTTGAATCGAACAACGCGAGCAGTTCGCCTTCCCATCCTCCTAGGTAAAACATCATCATTTGCATTGCTCCTCCAAATGCTGCAAGCCGAACGGCCACACCTGCGATAAGTGCAACACCAATCAATACCTGAGTCACGGGAACGATAACATTTATTGCATCTATTAATGCAGGATTCGCAGCCATCGCTGCATAGATTCCACTTACTGGACTTGCAGCATCGACATTGGCTAAATACCCGTATGCGTCGAATGCTTCGCCACTTATCAACGCATATTTACCTATTCCTGCAAATAATATCATTCCACCCATCAGAACTCGAAGTGTAACAACAAACCACGCACTCGACGGATGAACCTCTCCGCCTAATTCGATACCCTGCACCTCACCCGAAATTATATTGGAGCCTGTCATTGTTCTTCACATATTATACTACGTCTCGAACACCTATACATACCCTCGACTGTTCCCAGATTTAAGAATCCTATGGTATAATTTCTTAATGATGCAAAATCCATCAAAAGACTTTACTAATATCCGTATATAGAATAGTTTAATGAGTCAAACGGAGCAAACGCTTCAAGATATTATTCAGGATGATGAAGAACTCGATGCACTTGCAAAGGAAACGGGATTGACTAGTGATGAAGAACGCCGCGTCTTAGAAGATGCTTTTGAAAAAGCAGCTATCAATGAATATTTTGAGAATAGTACTTATGAGCTAGCTTCGCCGAATACTGGACTCAAACGAATCCTGAAAGACGTGAAATCTACAGTACAAGTATTCTACGACACAGAACCATATCCGAGTCAAGGCGAAATTATAGATATAGCATATGATGATACAACAGAATCGCTCACACTTCATATCGAAATCATTGGCACTGATGATACTATTAGGCGCGAGTTTCAAATGAGCCCAGAAACTGGACCAGATAAACAATTGTCAACTATTATCCAAAAAACCCAGTCTCGCAAATACGAACCAACAACACTTATCGGAAAAAATGTACCTATAACACTACAAAAATATGAAGACTATGCTGTTGATGTTGGAAGTTTTTCAATTGACAATATATCGATTGATACTGCAGATGGTCGCGTTAACTCTATTGACCTTGATATAGATGCCCTCGAAATTGATTACTCTAATATTGCTGACGAAAGTGCAGAATTTGATATTACTGTCTCTGCAGAATCGCCAGACACTGTTGAACCAAATGATGACCGTACCAGTGCGTCTGATGATGAAACGGATGAATTCACTATTGATACAGATACTGTCAGTATCAGTGATACACCTCATGATACCGTTACATCTGATTTAGAAGGCAATTCCTATGATTTAATCAGTGAGGGTGATTTTACAGAGGATTCCTTCTTCGTTCCTGACGATGAAAATGATTCCTTTGAGATTATCATTAATGTGGAAGTTGATGTCGGTGACATCTCAGGAATAGATACGCAAACGGAGACCACTTCATTTGATGTTGAAATCGATAACGCTGCAGCTGATGCAGACGTAGACATCGAAATGTCCGCTAACGGCGACCCTGTTGAAGAACCAGAATAATACTATCTATAAACGGCTTTTCGCTATACAAAACTTTGAGCTGAAACCAAGATTATACTGAGAAACCATGCCCCCCTCACTCGTGATGTTTCCACAAGACTAAACCCCTATCAGTACCTATGAATTATAGATATGAATATTAGTGCAGGTCATAAACTCCGTAACGAAGTTTTAAACGATTCTAAGCTTCTCAATCACTTTACGGATGAAACACTGACTATTTCAGCTGACCCAACCAAAGAAGGTTATCGTGGTAACGACCAAATCTTGACAGTCACTACGCTTACTCACCGAGTAGAAACTGTTGGTGAAATCGCATACGGAATACGAATAGAAATCCCTGAAACCGCAGACCCTAACCAACTAGCAGATTATCTCACTACGCTCACACAGGATTGTCTCGAAGTCAAACCTCCACTCATCTGGGCTGAACATAAGTTTGAACGGTATCGCATCTATGTCGAATGCGAAGATATATTAGAACAATCTGTTCACGAATACAGCTATCTCGATGACATTCAAGACCCGAGTGAATTCTACACTCTTCAGCGTAACTGAGCAACAAAAGACGTAACAGACCTCTGAAGATTACATTTCAACATCTACTTCGACAGAATCAGCCTTTTCATCATGGCCAATTATATTAAGAAACCCTCGCTCGCGAACATTAATATGCAACTCAATTACAGATAATCCAGCTAATGGGTCCTCTACGTCTCCCGTTACCCTTTGAGCTGATTCATCCACAGGACCGTGCTTATTTTGTGACTCATATAACACAACCCCATCATCTGATTTAAACTTAAACCACACTCTGTATCTTGGAGTTTCTTCAACAGTCGACCGAACATCAACCCAATACGACTCTTCATCAATATGATAATCGACAATCGAAATATGTTCTTTTAAGTCCTGAGCTAATTCCTCATCATCACTGCCCAGACATCCACTCAAAGCAGCTATACCGCCTACAGCTCCTGTTTTTAGAAGCGTTCGGCGAGAGAATTTCTGCATGTTCATTATAATCAGTATAACTATACAATAATAAAACCAATTGTGAGAATACCGAACTTAACGCACAGATGAATCCAGTTCACAAAGTTAAAGTATCGTATTATCCTATACATCAGTATGCAATTCGAAGGTCAAACCACACTCCCTGACGAAATCATTGATAATGCCATCACCACGCACCTCTACAGCAACCGCTCCACAATCGATGAATCCATGCTAATCTACCAGCGAGATTATGCTCAAAAACACGGGGACTTCTCTGTCGAAACAACGAACACTGGAGAAACGGTTGTATGCACGCTCCACGTTAATGAAAACTCTCATAGCTGCGAAATTCCTCTACAGCACGAACCCACAACAGTAGAAGTCTACCCGTACGGAGAAGTCCAATTCGAAAACATCGAACTTCTCTCTGTCTCCCTCCGAGCCGACTTCCCCTGGACCAAAGAAGCCTTCGTCGTCTCATACTGGGCAGACCCTGTTGGCGATGACCTCAACGACTCCGTCAAAGAAAACAGCCGAATCCTACACCAATACTATCCACCCCGAGAGGTTACCGACGATAACCCACTCCCCGAAATCGTCGGCCACGGAGAGAAAGATGGATTCAAATCTCTCGGCATCAGCACATACACCCATGCTGCTACGCCAAACCCATGGTCAAAGCATGCCCTCATGGTCCTCTACGAAAACAAAGAGCTAGCTGAACAGCTACTAACGCATGATGAAGTCCACATGCCTAAAGACCAGTACGAACGAACACCACCAGAAGAAACACAAACACGTTGAATCACTCCACAGCCTCAATCCTATACGGAATCTCATCAACCGTGACCGCTAAGATGGTGACCATCGGTACCCGTTCGCCTCTGCCCACTCTCTCGCCACCCACTCCTTCACTCCGTATCGAAGCATGTGACGCCAGGAATCAAACACTGTATTCTCCTGAACATACTCGTCAAATTCTTTTGAACTAACGGTCAAATACTCTCCTGTTGGCTCATCAATCGGACTCTCCTCGAAAAACCCTTCAATCGAATCCGCATAAAAATATCCTGTTCGCATTATCTGACGTGGAAACAAATCATCCACTGATAACGCAGAATCCTCCACGTCCGAATACACCTCTCGATTTACAATATCCTGTAATTTATCGAACGTAACACGCTGACTCATATACTATCCGAACAGACGTGCTCCTAAAAATATTCCCATCTCACTACGCCTCGTCTGTGTCCTCATCATCTTCTTTAAACAACAATCGACGAGCCCATAGCCGCTCAGATTCATCCATATTCGACCGTGGAACGACAGGACCCGTATACCCCAACCCATCCTCTAAAACGCCTGCAATTTGCTTTCCAAGCGTCTTCACCAAATCCTCACCAAACGCATCCCAGTCCTCAACAGAATCTACGGTGAAACTCACCTCTCCGTCAATTGCATAACTATCTTCTCCCCAGCGCGGGTTATTCAAATGCTTACCAAACACCTCAACACCCATTTCAACGCCATTATGCTCTACAGTAGTATCAACCGTAAATTCTCCATCAACCGACTCGTGACACTCTTCAAAACCCTGCTGAACTGCAGTCCGAAACTCATCGTCAATCATTGAATATTCCAATGAACGGAAGCCTCTTGAATCCTTCCATCCGTACCTCAACCAGCCCAATACTAACACTGCATACCTGGACAACAACGGTGTATACAGCACCAACAATACGTATACCCAAAGTAATATAGATACTTCTTCAGGTGTTTCAACGTGATTCATAACGTGAACAACAGCAATTAGTCCTGGATACCATTTCAAATGGTCATATGTTGTCAACATTTGTATGTACTAATACTGCCTCTGGTTGGGTACAGGTTTCTAATCCAACAAACATTCCCACCACACAAAATATCATACAGAAGCACGCAATCATAACACTTATTTCAGCGTGAATCGAACTACCATTCAAATGGTTACAGTTCTATCCCCTATCGAAGACGAAGCTATTCGTGAAGAAATGTACAAAACCGCTGTTAACAACGAAGATTTTAACGAATTTGCAGACCAATTCGAAAATCTTACAGGGGTGCAGCCTTCTAACGTAGACTATACGGTTTACGAACACCCGCTTCATGGGCGCTCTATCGACTTCACGACTATTCAGAACGATACTCAATACATCCTTACAGTCGAAATCGCCGAAGACTTCGAAGTCGAATGCCTTCATACCATCACCATTACACAACTTATTGATGATAAAAATACTTCTGCGTGAACTACTTGAACAATACAAAGCGAAGACTTTTTGTACTATACACCCCTACGCTTAACTGGCCAATCAGGACTTGGGTTGTACCCTCCAAAACTCACTGATAAGCCACAAGGGCACGTGGGTTAGTCTGGTCCATACTTCGGGCCTTGGGACCATTTCAGTCAATTTCGGCTGGGTGGCAAGATTGCCCGTGACCCTCGTTCAAATCGGGGCGTGCCCATTATCCTAAATTATCTTGAATAGTCGTAGTTCAAACGTCGAATCTGTCTTTGAAGTCTTCGGCAAGTTCGTTCACATCTAGGTCTTGAGATTCGTTTCGTGAGCGGCTCCTGATTCCTAATTCGCTTCGGACTTGCTCATCTGTGAGTGCACGGTCGCCAGCGTTAACCATTGGGATTTCAGTGTTGCACTTGCTGCAGGTGGTTTCTTCGAACTTGTCTGGTGGTGATGCAATAACGTGTGTTTCTCCTGTCATCGGGTCGTCGTCGCGAGCGGCTACGTCGAGGCTTTCAGCTTTGTCAACGAGTTCTGCGTCTGGTTGGCCATGTTCGTGAATGCACTTTGCGCACCAGACTTTCTTGTCGTCTTGTATCGTAAATTTGATTCCTGCGCTGAGTCGGCGCATCACGTCTTCGATAACGAATACTTCGAGGAGTGGTGAGTAGCGGTCGACGCCAGGTGGAGTGTATGACATACGTTTCTGTACGCCTTGTAGCCCTTATTGTGTTTTGGACTGGTTAGAGTATTTGTTCAGAAGATATTGAATCGTTTTTTGATTGAGTTCCACCAGTTTGATGTTTGCTTTTTCGGATTTTTCTTTTTGTTGGGGTTGGTGACTGAGAGTTCCCATTCTTTTTCGACGCCAATAGCAATCGTGTGTGGGTCTGCATTTAGATTCATGGAGTGAATGTCATCGAAGTATGCTTGTCGGCGTGGTCGGATGTAGACGGGCTCATCATAAGCTTGTGATGGGTCTCCTTGGCCGAGTTCGTTGACTACAGTCCAGAATTTACTATCTTCATTCGGTGTGACGTTAAATTCGAAGACTGTAGTGTTGGTGAATGCAGGGACGACGAGCGTGTATGTGTCTCCGTCGCCGAGAATATCTTTGACGTATGTCTCCACCCAGTCGGTTGGGTTCTTCTGGGCTGCACGCATATAGTCGTACAGGTCTCCGAGGTTGGTGTTCTCGGCTTTTACGGTCCTTTGGTGTTTTAGTTCTTCGTACAGACGCCGTTTACTGATTACTTCGCTGCCATCGTGGTGTAGATGCACTGTGCCACCTGTATCGGATGTTGGTTTGTATGTGACGTTCAGCGGTGTTTTTTCGAGTGATTTGAAGTCGTAGCCTGTTTGTTCGTAGATTGCTTGGAGGATAGATTCGCTCGGGTTCCATTCACCGTATGAGAACAGCGTGAAATGAGGATATTTTGTTTCTCCTGTTTCTAGTTGGATTTCTATGGCGGCTTCTGGGTCGTAGCAGACAGCGTACGAATGTGCTGATTGTTCGGCTAAGGAGTCATGTACAGCAGCTCGGCTGTCATTTTTATCTGCGGATAATGGTGGGTAGGTTCCATCAGGTTGTTCACAGGTGAATCGGTCGTACCGTAACGCGCTGTATTTGTCTTGAGCGTATACAGCTGTGATTTGACCTGAGATTCCACCTTCGGCTGAAACGGCGCGGATACTCATTGCTTTGTCGTGCGTGTCATCTCCTCGTTGAACAGGGCTTTTTGAATTAACGATAGACTCCACTCGCTCACTCATAACAGTCTATTTTCCGTGTTGTAGTATGAAGCTTGCTATCTGATTCGAATTGAGCTTTCGAAGAGGTGTGTTTCACTTGTTCATGTTCACGTATACATTTTCATATTCTCGAATACGAGCTATGACTTCTTCCAGGTGGTCTTCAAGTAACTCTTCTGTGTAATAGCTAGGTGGTGCGTGGATATGGGTATTTTCAAGAATGAGCGTACACAAGGTTCGCCCATCCTCATTAGGTTCTGTTTGGAAGCTGTACTCAGAGAACGTTATTTCTGTTTGTTCATCTGTACCCTCGTCGATTTGTGATAGAATCTCTCTTAGACACGCTTCTTCAGAGGTGACTTCGATATAATCGCTTAGGGTGATATGGACTATGAAAGTTTTCTCTTCATAGCGTCTTTGTAGAGGCATACGATTGTATTTCTAACCGATGAAAGTAAACCTACTGATTTCGTTTTGTGATTTGTGTATTTTGACATCCCCTGCCCTGAAGGGCGAGGCTTTGCGCCTACTCTGCACGTAAAGCAGATACAGAATTTGAATAGTGTTTAATCTTCGTCCTCTTCTTCCTCCTCTTCTATCTCTTCTTGTTCGGGGTCGTCGGGGTTTTGGAGATGATAGGTTCTAACTCGTTGTTCTCCTTGTTCTTCGTGGTATCCTATGATGATTATTTCTTCTAAGCCTTCGAGACCTCTGAGTGTGACGGTATCTCCATCGTTAATCATAGCAGTTTCTTCTACTTCTTCTGGAACTTCTCCTTGGACTTCGTCTTCAGCTGAGTTTTCAACGGTGTCGATTCCTGTAGCCTCCCCACCGACAGTTTCTATGTCCCCCTGGATGTCTGGTGAGACGATGAACAGGTATTCTGTGTTATAAATATCTTCTACAGTTACGTCGAGGTCATACTCTTCATCTTCTTGAATTTCTGTTCGTTCAATCCAGAGTTCAGCGCCTGCTCGTTCAGGAAATTCTTCTGGCCCATCATCGTCTCCGTTGTCGTCATCTCCGTTGTCGTCATCTCCATTAGTTTCGTTACCGTTAGGTTCTGTACCTCCGTTGTTTGGGTCAGTATCGTTTTCACCATTTTCATCGTCAAGACATCCAGCGAGTACGCCTGTTGCAGCTATTCCAGCAGCGCCTGTGAGATATTTTCGACGAGTTATTCGACTTTTCATTATCTTATTATTACTATCGAATCGTATAATAGTGTTGGATGTTTTTAAAAGGAAAATCCTATGACTCTAGTCATTCGAGTGCGTGCGTTTCAAGTACTACCTCATGTTCTTCGTTTCCAGCGACAACCTGTAAGTCTTCGTCACCTGTTAGGTTGCTGATTACGACAGAGTCTCCAGTATCAAGCATTGCTGTTTCAGAATTGCTTTCTGGTGGAACAACGCCTGAAGCGTCATCTGCTGTTGGGTTGTCCACATAATCCATATCAAGTTCTGGTGTTGATTCTACGTATACGTAGTCGGCTGTTTGGATGTCAGATACTTCGACTTCGACTTCATATGTATCACCGTCTTGCTCATCATTTATACTAACGACAGCTGTGGCTTCTTCCTCAATTTCACCAATATCCTCGATGTCGTCATCGTCCTCAGGAAGATAGTCTCCGAGGTAGTCATCGAGACATCCTGCAAGAGCCCCAGCAGCAGCGACGCTGCCAGCCGCCTGTAGATACTTACGTCGTGATAGTTTCTTCGACATTATACATATAGTTGTATACTGTATGATTATAGATTTTACTACAATTCATCGAGTTTGTAAGCTATATCACCCAACTCCCGCTCATATGAATTCGACATCGAAGTATTTAATCCAGTGTGTGTTGAAATCAGTGATAGAAACATGTTGCACAATGTTCCAGCACCAGATAACCCTCTAACAGGAATTATCGAAGTTGATTCGGGCTTTGTTCGTCCTGTTGATGAGATTCGAATTCGAGACAATGAATCTGGCGGCGTGAAAAAGACATACTCTGTTCTATCGATTCTTGATGATTCGGAAGCACAGATGTATGAGAAGGAATCAGAAGAGTTCATTCTGATGGACGAGGCAGAGGTAGATGAGCTATTGGACCGACCCGACTCGTACCATTGGGCAATTCTCAACCGTGCTATGGCTCCAATCCAGGATGACCCTGTTGATATGCTGGTGTTCTGGCTGTATGCATTTGAGCATAAGTTTGCAGGAGACAGACGGGCGTTATGCTTTTGTTGGTCGATAACAGAGCAACGACCTGTGGAGAATATGCCTGACTTAGACGAATTTGTTCTTGCTCCGAACTTCACCGAGCTTAACAAAATGGTGGAGCCTGGCGAATCTGAAGAGTTCGATGAGTTATATGATACGTTGAGCGGAGACGTTCATGAGGCTGTTGAGCAGGTTTCTATGGTTGGTGAATATAACGCTAATCAGATGTTCCAAACATATGAAGAGCCCACATATGATGAGCGAATAGAGGAATTACTGGAAGAAGATGCAGTATCTATTGCCGAAGTTGAGGAATTGACACAGTCATTATACAATTAGTTCCGAATTCCTGAATGCTTTTGCCGTTAGAATCCTTAGTAAAGGTATGGACTGGATTGAAAGGCATATGCGTGAGACGGGCCATCCGTCGTATCACTAGCGACCCGAGATACTCCGTGCTCATGAACACATTAGGGATGTGTCTTGGTTATACAGTAATTCTGATGGTAGTAATACCTACAGTATTACGTTCAACGCGGCACATGAGTCAGATATTCGAGATGCGATTGAACATCTTGGGTTAGAAATTCAAGAAAAGATTGAGTACAATCGATTTATCGTCAACACTGTTATGACTGGTATCGATGTGGATTGTGTTCGTGAAGACGACGGATAGTTACGATTCTTGCGGCGGTTCTGTATTGTCAGATAATCGTTCTCCAAGAAAGACTATTTCATCAAGTTGACCACGAGTGAATCGTGCTTCATATGACCAATAATAGTCAGCAAATCCATCAACACGCTTTCCAGATGCGTGGAATTCGAATGTCCCATGTTGATTATGGTCTGCCCACCACTCATCGTCGACAACACGTTTCCATGAGTCAAGTGGAGCATTGAGTGGTGTATCAGCTTCTTCCCAGTCCCCCCACGTATCATAGCCCCGTTCTTGAGCCTTCTTATCAAGTTCTTCAGAAGTAGCTTCTCGGTATGTGACTTCTTTGCGAAGCAAGCGCCCATCAGATGTTATCTTGTACGTTTTCATTGACGGACTGCCAATATCCTTACTTTGCCATGATAGTTTGCGAGGGTCTTTATCTGAAGGGAACTCAGGTAGCTCAACACCTTCTTCTAAGAGGATTGTATCATATAGCCCCATTATTACCTATTTTTAGTATTCATTCTATAAAAGTATTACATAGAAACTCATTTAACATATTAATTAGTTGGCGAAAGTATGATTGAAATATTAGGTTCCGTAATACCACTTGAAACTAGTACAATCATCGGGATACTCACAATCCTATTCTTCATCTACTGGGCATATGGCGTCTGGTATATGAAAACAAAAATCATCCAACGACCTGAGAAACCTATTACAACAGAAACCGATATAAGCGAGTGAGATAATCAAATCAGTATATTTATTGTGGTTATCGAGAAATTAGCTATTATGAGCCTACAGGATGTATTGGGTCGAGACATAACATCAGTTATTGGTCAGGATTATTCTAAGGAACCCATGAACCCAGAGGTTTCAGACTGCCCTGATGCGAAGTCATTTGCAAAGGTCTACCATATTATCGATTCTCAAGGACTAATAGATGTTTTCAGTCCACAAGGGTACTTGCTTGCCAATGACCTTCGGTGGGTAAAACCAGTTGAGGATGACCCGTATCGATTTATTGGTCAACGGAAGTATGGTGCTATTCTCGAAGTTGTTACAACGCCATCATTCGAGCCACACCGCGTATTCGCTCTAAGCAAATCTGAGCGAATGAATGCCCTTAGCACTCAAGACTATGATAAAACTGATAGATTCGAGCCAGTATTTCTCCTTTCAGCACCCGCGTATGCAGAATACCAGAGAATTCTAGAACAGGCCAGTAATAGTAATAAACCATCATGGAGTCGATTCACGACAGGCATCAAACGAACAACATACCTCGAAGAACTTAGTGACGCTGAGCAAGAAGCGTGTGAATTCTGCGGAAAAGATGATTTACAGACGGTTATTCGAAAACATGCCTGGAAAGGCCGAGTCTTGTTTGGGTCTATAGTCTCTACACATGAACACATCATAAACGACTACTGTCCCCGATGTCTTGATATACGCCCTGACCCTGAGGATGAACTCGAATATCTTTCGAGTTCGAAGTCAGCATTAGATGCGAATTCTCCAAGTAGTCGGAATAGAATAATGCTTGAAGAAGAAGCGTTTTACCGAGTGCTGACGGTTACGGAAGACAGCTCTTATGGTGCAGTGTTCACGGCTACAGAAGACCCTGACAACCCTGAGAAGTACTTAGTGACTTGTGAACTAACAGACGGTGGTACGGGATACTATCTTATCGAACGTGAAGAGCCATCTTTGAAAGCTGACAGTCCAAAAGAGGCAGCCGAAAAGTGTGTAGATATATACGAATCGTACTGGGACGATGCATACCGTGACATCGAATGGGCTTGTGTTATGACAGAAGATGAGTTGGATGATTATCGTATTGCTGGAGGAGAAAAACTATCTGAAATGCAGGCGTGTTTCGCCTGAACTACTCTAAGTCTGTTGTAAGTAGAAAATCCGTTACAAACTGGTCACCCCATTCCTGAGCGCCTTCAATACACAGTGCTGCATATGTCGGTATTGGTTTTGGATTTGAGAGTGGGCGTGCACCGCACGGGATGACGACATCCGTCAATTCAGGAAGTGTGTGATTTTTGTATGGCGATATGCAGTTTATTTCGATTTCTGAAATTTCATATCCTGACTCCCGTTCTTTGTACTCATCAAATTCGGATTGTTCAATTGGATAAATTAGTAGTCCATTGCACCACGAGTTCTCATCCTCTTCAACAGCTAAAACACCACGTTCCCCATTTTCACCATCCCTGAATGTGGATTTTTGTGCAAAATGCCTTCGATACCCATCGATGCGAACTGGCACATAGTTTGCCTCAGGAAACAATTCCTCCAATTCATCGGTATTAAGTAAACTTCCGTAGGTTAGAATTCCATTCACACCATATGTTTGCAGTATAATATTAAAAATATTGTTAGTATATGACGAGTGTCTTAGGAACGTTATTTTGAGTGTTTATTGAACTTCTAAGATTATCAAGGATATGGCGTAATATACCACTCACCACAATCACTTAGGCGTGCATACTGTGGAATTGTCCCATCCTCTGCTTTAGTCATACGTACCGTAATGTCGTCACCTGATAGCTTGTCTACGCCAATCTGCTCAAAGAACGATACATCTCGTTCCCTTAGAACACCGTCTGTCTTTAGAAACGTCCACGTTCGACCTACCTCTTCATCGACTAATTGGACTTTCGACTCGTAGATTTCATACGATAGTGTGCAAAGCTCATCCTGTACTGCTTCGGATTCGGTATCCATTACGTCAAGAACATTGTTTGGTGGGTTCTCAACCTGTTCGACAGTCCAAGTAGGCTGAATCCTATCCTTGCTAAGGTGGTTCCCTGTTAGCCATACACCACCAACCCCACAAAGATACATTCCAAACATACTGGCACCGATAATCAGCATCTGTACAGCGCTTAGAAACGGAGAGAGAGCTAATCCGATAATGAACATGGCGGGGTAGAATAGCTTTGGCTTCATGAACTTCTCTGTCTTTTCTTCTACAACCGAAGCTGCATCCCTAATAGAAACACTCGTCTTTATGAATTGTATGTTTGTCCATCATGATTACAACGGAGTTTTCCTGTATTTGTGGCGGATTCAATAGAGTCGGCAAATCTCTCGGCTTCTGATTCAGACTGAAATCTAGAGATAAATATTTCACCATCCAAGACACCAATCTCATCCTCTAATACTTCTATGACGACAGCGTATTGAATTTTCCCGAAAACGTAATCTGTCGAGACCATTGATTCATCTGCAAGTGATTCTGGTTGTCGTGCAATGAACGTTGATGTGGGCTTCACCGTTCCGAGAATATGAACGTCTTGGTGTGGGTCGACTTCACCAATAACGCCACCAATATCTGTATCTAAGTGACCATCAGATACTGTTTGAGCAATAGCTTCCTCATCGACTACACGGTCTTCAACATCCGCATCTAATCCTACATAATCTAGTTCGAAGTAGATTGCATCCGATTCTTCTAACACGATTTCTGCACCTCGTTCACAGATAGGAATCGGAACAACCTCAACAGTCGTATCCACTATAGATACACCCTCGTTGTAGATACGGGACCTCGAAACAACATCAGATAGGTTAGTAGTATCTGATGTATTCTCAGATTCTTCTCCCGTGACGATTTCTTGCATATCTTGACTGTCGGTGTAAGCACTATTCAAACCTTCGATACAGTTTCACTCTCCAAACGACTCTTCGTACTCCTCGTTTCCCATCGCCTCTCGGAGTTCATCTTCGTAGTACTCGTGAGCGGGTTCGATACTCTGTGCGTGAAACCAAGTCCCCAGAGATAACAGCACGAGAAACCCAAAGAACCCAATGATGAACCACTGTTCCATACTGGCGTGTATGGGGTCGTGCTGTATAATAATTGCTATCTGAGCCAGCCAGCGTAACCTTGTCTTTATGATTAATTTATAACAGGTCTCGGTAACAGCGTTGTTAGTGGGATTTTGTCTCTACCTGGTACTCACTCAGCGTGAGTGAGCGAATGAGTAAATATACTCACGACTAACCAACCCTAGAAAAACAAATTTAATTTAATTGGAATACAAATCCAATTGTTTTTCTAGGGCTTTTTCGGCGCTCGATGAACAGTGACTTACAGTCTGCCACTAACAACACTGTTACCGAGTTGACCTTGTACGTGTCTAGGCTCCGAAGGCTGACTAGGTTATAATTGTTCTGCTCGTTTGGGATACAGGTCTGGTGAACTGCATCAGTCTGTTGCTCTGAAAAAGACTGAATCCAAACATATTTATTGCTCGACAAGGTTCCTGTAGGTATGGGAAGTGATATTGCCGAGAATGATTATCTGAGCCGAACTCATGTAACATCGATTCAGGAAACACTTCAAAATCAGAGTCAAATGTTCACAGAAGAGGAAGTCCGTGGAGATAGGGACGACTGCTATACTCATGTACAGGTAGGTGGAGGAGCAGTTGAAGTCACACACAGTAATACAGAGTCCATCATTCATATTGTGAACGAAAGGCTCACAGATAGTGAATTCAGACAATTTGAAACCGAAGCAAAACGTGCTGTTTCTAACGCACGGGTAGGTTCCTATGAGTTCGATACTCGGAACTCGGACATGGTCACGTATCGCATTACTCACCCAGAATCAAATTAGGAACTTTCATATTTGGTCGTATAGAAGTCTGTAGTATGCAAGATACAGTCCAGTCAACCGTAGACGAAGTCGACGGGCTTCTCGATGCATTTGAGGGACAAGTAGACGACGATGATATAACGGAAAGTCTCTCCTCTGAAGAGCTTTTCACACGGGTGCTCACCGATGATAATTTAGAGAAAACAGTGACAGAAGCCACAATAACCCGTATTACGGTTGGTGAATCAGAGTTCGATAGAGATATTCAGGTGTGCAAAATCTATTATGAGCTTGGTGGTATGGAATGGATTACGGAAGCTGACCCAAGACGAGCAGACGAACGAGGGAGATTGAAGAGTCTATTCAATCGATATGATGTCAGCCTGTACTCGCCAGCAGATATTGTCGGAAGAAAAGTAACTGCTATAGTTACGAAGCGTGGTCCTCGGTTGGTTATTGAATCAGATTTGGATACGCACGCCGACGTACAACGTGCTTGGGCCAGTAACCGCTACGTCTATAACAATACGTTTGAAAAGATGGCTCCTCGGCCACGTGACAGTGGTTTAGTGTTGAGTGGACTTACAATAGTGGCAGCGTTAATTACGGTAATTACATCAACGACTGGAGCAGGACTGTTAGTTTTTCTATTAGGAATGTTTGCAGCATGGTTCTCTGCGTTTTTCTTGCACTGGGCAATGCCGTTTAGCATCCGTGTGAAAACAACATGGAATGACAAACCACGACCTCAAGGTTGAGCTTTGATAGCGCCATCCATGACAAAATCATGATATTCAGTAAGCTCTCTGTATTCCTGTGTACCTGTTTCAACTTCTTCTAATTGTGTCAGAAGTGCACGTATGATGCTTTGATTGAGTTGGTATTGGAGTCTCCCATAAAGATAATCATTCACACTGGATTTGAGCAGAATAAGCTGGTTATCTGGCTCCAACATAAAGTGCCGTAAATCATCTCTTGAAAACCGTCTTGTAATATCATCTATTGCAAGTTTTGATAACCATGTTGGGAACATTGATAAGTCAATCTTTTTCATATTTATAGTGAAACAGATATGGGTCAAAAATACCACGGTTTTGCTGCAGCTCTTCGCAGCTCAATGGGAAACTAGTGAATTCAGGCGTTTGTGGCGTTCTGAGTTAATACGCAGCTCTTCTGAATGAAAAAATACTCCTGCAGCTCTATCAGAAATTCGACAGTTTTAACTATACTCTCGTAGGACCAGTAAGTATGGAAGTCAGCATCCAAACGTCCGATGGGGTCGAAGTTATTAATGACATTATTGACTGTATAGCCGATGGTTCAGAATACGTCCTCACGACTACAGAGAATAAAACTCTCGCCGTTGAAGGGACGCTGCTTGGAGCCACGACTTACGTAGTGAAACATCCGAGTGGATGGCATGGAGATAGCATCGCTGTGAAGTTAGCAACAGATAAACCGCTAGACGTTCCGCCCCAGCCGTTATCAACTAGTTCTGAACTTGATGACGATGAATGGGAATATGAAGATGGCTTTGAATTTTATCCGCCTGAACTCGAATGCAATGATGATTCATGTATCCTGCGGAACGTTAGTGTCATTGCACATCAGAGGGCAGAAGCAGTTGCTGAAAAGAAAGATGTATTCCAAATCTATGCTGATGAAGGGGGCCTAACAACTACGGAATCTGTCTCCGCTGATGGTCCATATCAGGTATCATTTAACAGCGGATGGATTTCAGCACTGTTAGATGGACAAATCACTCGTCTCACATCCTACATAGAAGATGACTCGTACAAAATGAAACTTGCTCCAATAGAGGAAACGCGGGGACAGGTTAGCTGGGCATTCTAGTCTTCGAAGACGATATGGGCATGACCTGTATAATGTGGGCTCTCTGAATCAATCCATCGACCATCGATTTTGTTGGCGAGTCTTTCTGCGATTCGTGTAACGCCTTCTGCTACCGAGTATTCTTCGTCTTCGATACGCATTGTCGCATCGGGATTTCGTCTCACATATGCAATTGTACTTGGTAAAATTGTGATACATGATGTGTGGTGGTCACACCCTGGTGTCGCATTCGCAATGAGGTCAACATAATCATCAGAGAATGACATATCCATGTTTTTAATATATTCTTGGGCGTATGCGACTCCATCACGCATTTGTTCTTCGTGATGGTCGGAAACGTTCCCCCATCGATATGCTTCTGAAGCATCCCTGTACTTCTTTTTCGAATCAAACACATCCTCTGCATGCTCAGCAGCTTCCCGCTGCTTTTCGTTTAGCTCATCGTATGTATCTTCATCCATATCTAATTATCATTTATCTGACCGTATATATTCTGGGTTTTTATGCAATACGGTATGACTGGAATATAATAGACCTCAAATAGAGACCTCCTCTATGTACGTGTTCCGTTCCGAGAGCGGGTCGAATTCCTCAGCGATTTCGACAATGGTTTCACAGAATGAATGTAGTTCATTCTCGACATCGTCTTCTGTAATAGCAGATAATTCGTCGAATTCGTCTTGTGTGAGGTACGTTGCAAGGTTGGCTCTCACTTTTGGACCGTCTGTCGTATCAATAACGTCTATGCTCGAATAGTCTGCGAGGATATTCAGGCATTCAATGCCTGTTTCTCGGAGCTTTTCAGGATAGCCCATAGGGATTAGTAGCTCAACTCGGTACAGTGCCTCGGCAGGCTCAGCAGCATTGTGAAGCTGCGAAAGAATTGGTTGAGATGAACGGGGGTTCACCTCAGCTCCAGCATTTCCAAATGCATCTAACTCAGGGGCGGTAACCGCGCATCGGAGGCGATACATGCTCCCTTCATCTTCAGTATGTCCAAAGTCCTGTAATCTGGTCATAGCAGCATTGAGTGCTGTCGTCTCAGAAGTTGCCTCGAATTCGTCATCTCCAGTATACACAAATGCCGAGTCCGTTAAGGTGTGCATCTCAGTTGCCGTAATCTTTGTTTCTATAAGCAGTGGTGACTCTCGCTCAACATTCCCAAACTCGGGTTGCAGCACTGAATTCATGTGTCTACACTACGATTCGCTAACCGTGGTGTTAAATATTATGAATTGAAGTCGACTATCTCTGAAAGCGAGAGGTTTCCGCCATTCACAGCATGTGGAATGTCAAAGTGAACCGTATGTTTTACAGTCTAAGGGTTACAAGCCGTATACAACATGGTCGAAAGGGAGAAAACGCGCGTGGATACTGTAGAGCGTGAATTGCCAGTCTGTCCCGAGTGTGACCGAGCCTTTGAGGAACAGGATATGATTGAGCTTCACGCAAATCCACAGATTAAAATAACAACCGATGAATTCCAAATTTATGCATCGAAAAAGTTCCTAAGTTATAATGATACATACTATACGGATGCATTCGAAGTTACATCATATTGGACGTGCTTGGTCTGCGCTTATTGCGTTCGAGACAAATACAATGTCAACGTGCGTGCTCGACCAGAGAGTGAGGCTAGGGAGGCTGTTGAAAAACCCGTGTTAACTGACGGTGGAATCGTCAATGAGTATCGAACCGAGTACTATACACAAGAATCAACAGATGTAGTTGTTCACTGTAACAAGTGTGAGAGTGAATGCGATGAGAGCCATACTGAATTAGAAATTGAGCCCGAATTAGCCGTTAACCGCCGAGGATTGTCAGGATTTGGGAAGTGTTATATCAATGAAAACGCACACTCTACGCACAACCCACCATGGCAGGATGCTATATCCATACAGAATCACGCCGTTGTACACCTATGTCCTGATTGTGTTTCGATTATCAGACCGAAACTATCACTGAGTAAACGACTTTCGAACTGGTCCCGTTGTGCGGTTAAACGACTCTCGTTCCAATAGTTGCTGATACTATTGAGATTCACTCTTCATCAGATTCGGCTTCATCTACGTCGTCGTTAGTCCCTTCTGCGGCCTCTGCACGTTGCTTCATCTGCTCAATACGTTCATCCATACTATCCAACCCAGTTACAGGGTCAGGCGTACTATCCATAGATTCTTCTGCTTCTTCCGCTTTCTCATCAAGCAAACGGTCTACTTCACTTAGAATTCCATCCTCTTCTGTCGAATCAGAATCCTCTTCGGAAGCATTCCCCTCATCGGCACAACAATCCTCACGGTCATGGCGCTCCGCGTCGCTAGTCTCTGAATTGTCGTCGAACAGTTGGTTGACAACGTTATCTGCTGTATCTTCAGAGACGAATCGCTGTGCAAATCGCTTAGCCTCTCGTTTGAGTAATCTATCTCGAATTCCCATACAACATTGTAGAAACCCGTGTAGTATAAATCCACTGTTATCAATTATACAGCCTCAGAGGTCTGATTGAGTATTCAACGGAACCCAGACACTCCATCCGCTTTTTTCTAGCTCATCTACGGCGTATTCGAGTGATTCTGATTTGATATTCCACTTTCGATTCACAGGGTTGCTCCAAGACCGTTCTGTTTTACCGTAATCCAGAGACTTGATGTCGTCCTTCGCCTCATACGGAGATGAGATGGCGACCCACGTTTTTCCACTCTTCTCGGCAACTTTCGTGAATATAATGTCGATTTCGTCACTAATGTATATCTGTTCTAAACCAGTATTTCGTAGATGTTCCAAGACATCCTCATATGACAGTGTATGTTGCTCACCACCCAACGGGTTATCAAGACTGACTTTTTCAACAATGATTTCTCGGGAATCGTCGTCAGTGTCGATGACAGCTATTAGGTCCCCTTCGGTAAGGTATCCAAGAGTGTCTGTCTGAACGCGGAACGCGTTCTGTTCCTCAACATCAGGCGCTAACTCTGATGGGATACCATTGTTATCCGTGATAACTCGGGCGCTATCGAGTGATTGTTCAAGAGCGAACAGATTCTCTGTTTTCAATGTTCCAGCGAGAATTGCATCTACTATAATGTCGAAATCGATTCGGACATTCTCTGACTCAAATCGGCGGAATAGCACAGTCTCGTCACTATCATCTACTGAAATAGAAATAAGGAAATCTCCTTTTTCGGCTGGTAAATCCTCCCGTTCACGAGTAACCTTGAAAATGTGTCCCTCATCAATGTTTAGTGTCTGAGTCTGCCCTCCAGTTTCATCTAGAATATACGCACCTAGCTTACCTGGGCATGGCCATTTTTCTTCCCATCCTTTATCCTGTGCATCTGTACACTTGTATCCTTCAGCAGTAAAGCGGATTTCGCAACCTTCACACTCTGAGCCGAAGCACTTCCATTCAGACCCATACTGCGTCATCTTCTTTGCTTGTGCCTGCGCCCGTTGCTCCCATGAAGAACTAAATCGGTCTTCAATATCGAGCGTATCTAACCCTGTTTCAATGAGTTCCTGTTTTTTGACGTACTCTTCAGCCTTCTCATTGAGTTCTTTGCCCATCAATCGAGCAAACTCCATAGCTTCCTCTTCAGTGGATTCTTCCTCGACAAGAAGTGCTAAGCGGATAATCGTCGCTCCAACGTGTGTGCAGATAGTGTGTGCTCGATGGACACCGAAGGAGTGTGTATAGCACGAGCACATCGATAAGTAGGGTTGATTCACATCGACGAAATACGAGTCGTAAAAGTCCCCATCTAAGAGTCCTTCAACAAGCGTATATTCTTCAACAGTTTCTGCAAAACCGACTGGTGGAGAACTATCGACTTGGTAGACTGTATCCAAGCGAACACGGCGAGCAACGCGGTCAACAAATCCATCTTGCTTGTGCGTAAGTGGACCTGCAAGAGACCTCGTAAGATTACCAACTAATTCGTGGCTGAACGCTGTTTTAGAGTGTTTTGCTAAATGGCAATCACGGCAGAGAACAGCAAGGTTCTCTAATTCTGTAGGGTCTTCCTTGTCTTGTGGGTCTTCGAGGTGAACGTGTAGCTTCGGGCGCTCGACCTCAGAATCAGGTTCCCATCCACACTCCTGACAAGCTTCTCCATAATGGCTGAGTGCTTTGTCTCTGTACGCTCCTTCTCGTGACTTGGTCTGAGTTGATGACATATGGGCGAGCACTCCGAGTTGTTACGCCAATCTACAATCCCCAGATATTAAATCGTTGCCATCTGCATACGGTGCTGAATAATTAATCGATAGCTGTTAAACGTTAGAACAGTTATAAATTTACGATTGTAGACCATTTAGTAAACTCACCGTGTTTAAAGATGTAGTGGTCTTTCCGCTTATTCGGCGCTATGCCACTTTCCAAAACGCTATCCCTGCAAAACACACGCTCCCGTATATGATTCACGAAATTCTCCTTGTGGGCGTAGCTACAACAGCACTACTTTTCAGAGCGGACATCCCGCTCGAAGCACTCGGGATGTTTCTAAGCGGATTTCTCTTAATGGCGTTCTTTCTTCGTGGAATTGTCAACGCTCGGTCGACACCTTACTATCCAGACGTATCCACCCTCAACCATTTAGCGTATATATCACTACTTATTGCACCAATTGTTCCGTTTGCTCTTGGATACACTCTCAGCGACTCGCTAGCTATACCTAGCATCGGTATTCTAGCAGTGTTCTTCAGCATCGGACAACTGTATCGGAGACAAAGGTCATACAGAGGACCTCGGAATCACTTCGTGAATCGACATTCTGACGCGTATGATTCCTGGCTTGCTGGTTCAATCGCTCTTGAACGGGCGTTAATTCATGCATCTAACGAGCGAAAAGTCCGCGGCTATTATTGGGCACTTCGAGCTAAACACGAGTACAAACGAGTAATAGCAGCAGATAGATTACAATTCAGAGAACTGGCCTCGGTTTATAATGATGCTGTTGACCACCTTTGTTCAGGTTTGCTCGCAGGGAGCCGCGGATATAAACAATCCTGCTACACGAATACGCAAGAATCTCTTGAAGAAGCTGAGGAGATAATCGGTCAGCGCACCTGTACTATGTGCGGGCGGCAACTGTATACTGGCTCAGCCGAGCAATTCTCGACAGATGGCTATGGAAACGTCTATTGTTCATACTGCCGCAAAGGAACGACCACGACCAAACAGAAAGCCCGAGATGAGTTCACGAACGAATCTCGGTCACGAGACCATCAGCGAAGGACACACTCGACACGAACATCAACAGGAACCACGTCACAACAACAACAACAACAACAATCCAGTACGGACCAGCCGCCACTACACGTCCGTGAGGCATACGACGTATTGGAATTACCCTACTCTGTAACAGATACGGAGAAAATTAAACAGGCCTATCGAAATAGGGTGAAAGAAGTCCATCCAGATACAGGGGGGTCAGAAGAGGCTTTCAAAAAGACAAAAGACGCAAGGGATGCGCTTCTTGACCACATAGAGTAACAGCTCCGAGTCCTATGTGGACATGAACCATGACACAAACGTTCAAAAATGCTTATACTACTCTCAGACCAACATCTGGTACAAACATGATGACGCCGATTCCAGGTCGAACAGAAATGTATCGCTCAATGTCCATTCAGAAAAAGATTGAAACGTTGAACAAGAAAACACCTGACTGAACGCCCCTCTCAGGGCGACATTTGTGAATCACGACTGTAGAACAATCTCTTGTACAGCGTGAAACGTGTTTTGCACAGCATCCGTATCTATGTGAATATCAGCTACATCTCGTAACGCTGGGTGTGCATCAACCGCTACTGTTGGGCCATCAGCGAACTCTGCAAGAGGGACATCATTCGGACCATCACCAACAAACGCAATCGACTGTGGCTTAATGCCATAGTTCTCAGCCAACTGTTCGACGAAGACTCGCTTTCCATGATGCCCTGCAGGAAGAATGTTCCAGTCGTCGAGTTCACCAGTATCGCTCCAATAGTATTCACACGCTGCGAATACATGGTCAACAGCATAATCCTGCTTGACTCGATTCGCCTGCGCATGCAAACCTCCTGTCACAATCGCCGTTCGAATACCTAAGTCTTGGAATACCTGTAACGCATCGCCAACCCCATCTCGATATGGGACTGATTCAATGACTGTATCAAAAAACTCTTTGTCCAACCCATATCGCTGATGTAGCCGAGCAGTGGTCTCAATCCATGTAAGGTAGCTTATGTCACCGTTTTTCCAGCGTTCATATGAGACACGTCGGGCTTTTTGAACTTCTTCGCCGAGTTCATCTGCAAAGATTTGCCATGCGTTCGTCGCCTTTCTGCCTTTTGAATCTTCAAAATTCTTCTGAAAAATTGTACCTTCCATATCAAAAACAATAAGCTCAGGCTCATATGCCATGCAATATAGTAGCGATAGAGAACATTTCAATCTTTACCTATTTGAACAGGATGTCCTTTCGATTCAATCCCCATTGTGCAACGGCAAGAAGCAATTCTATGACGCCAATGGCGATGTATCCTGTATGGTTCTGCGTCAGTCCAAGGTAGAGAAACAGAGCTCCTAACAGCACGAGAAATAGTGCTACACTGTCAGCCGCATTAATTGGCATTCGAACGCCCATATTCAGCATTACACAGACAAAGGATAAATTAATTATTGACCTACGCCGAACCAATATTATCTTCGATAGAACGGTACGTATACCCCCAATAGGCAGGACGACTAAACAGAAGAATAGGTAGCAACAAGATACTACCAAGACCCAGCGTGACAGAACCTGCGAAGATAGTTAGCACGATAAGACCCGCGAGGAGAGCCATGTACTTCGTGAATGCTCGTATATACATATCACTAGTTAAGAGCGCAACTATCTCTCCATTATACACGTTTTGGTAATCTCGATTCTTCGCATACATTATCCCGATAGCAGGCCAGATGTAGAGTGCAAACCCGATAAACCCTAAAAAGACAGGTGATATGTATCCACTCGCAAAAAATGCTGATATTGCAAAAATAATCGGTGGTAGATAGGATATGACTCCGTTTTTACCTTCCGTAATAAGTGACTCGTACGATTCAAATTTTGGAACCCGCTCTCCTTCATACGCAGCCTGTCGAATGTTCATTGAGTAGCCAATGAGCATGAGTAACGGAATAAAAAACGGAGCCAAGAGAAACGCTGCAATTCCTTGTACGGAAGCACCATGTTTTGAGTCTTCATTTGAAAATGGATATTTTAGACAGAATTCAATGACGCCGAGCTCTTCGTGAAGTCGTGTCTCTGTACTCATTCGTGTTTATCTATAATCGTGGTGAATATATAAAGTTTCATACAATTAAG